>Ga0325414_1002519_pt1 | contig 18623 bp, 6 predicted proteins | sample PopdelMetagenome_8_FD_206183 | JGI IMG/M metagenome (GOLD analysis project Ga0325414, IMG submission 206183) | Populus deltoides microbial communities from Bellville, Georgia, United States - Leaf-PdKOR-R3 | ecosystem: Host-associated > Plants > Phyllosphere > Phylloplane/Leaf | place: USA... | reverse complement strand
GTCAAGAAAAATAGTCAATGTACAGGCCTAGATTCAAAGTATTGATTGCAGATGAAGAAAGAGGAGAATAACCATGCACCCCTTTGTATGGTTCAAACTCAAGATATAAAACTTTCCCCAGCAAGGAGAATATTAAAACGAACCAGCACTTTGATAATTCAATAAGTTGTTTGCTCGTTACCGAGAATTTCTGGATCTTGGATTTTTTTTTAAAAGAAGGTTTTTGGATCAAGTTTTATTCACACCAAAGATGAAAAGGAGTTATGGGATCTGATCTTACATGCATCGAGGATAAAACTAGTGATCGAGAGGGAGAAGACTGCCCTGTATCATCAGCCAATTCCCAATTATGGCCATAAAAAACCAAAGTACAACTCAGTGAACCTACCGTTCTGACTTCTGAGTTCAGAACCAATGCTGTTGGTGTTTGATAAGATTCTGGAGGGCCTCATGTGGGGACTGGAAAGGGACACTGCCCCTTGTGTTTAAGCAAATAAAGCAAAAGCTTTGAATAAAGAGCCTTCCAGCCCAATCAGAGTTTGCCAAATTCCTGAATGCCTTAAATATCCCAGTTGCGTGGGAGGATACTTCCATGACAGGTCAGTGACATTTGCCTTGTCACCAGATACTCTACACCGTGGCATTTACTACTTGCCACCATGCATTTGGATGGGCCATAGAAAATATCATTTGCTGGCACAGATCAAGATGCACTCCGGTGCCGAAAACAAACCAGCAAAGGAAAGGTAATCTACTTTGGGACGTGGGCCTTGTGCCCATCCTCGGGAACTAGGCTCAGAAAGACACGAGCCCAGGAGGGAGGCCCGCATAGCACTGCCACACAGTCTGATCATGTGTGTATGTGGGGCAATCATTGTTTGCAGTTGGAAGGAAAGGATCCTTCGAATAAACGAAGTGCCACGTCTCTCTGCTTCCTCTGTACTGATAGACCAATGATTGGCTAGGCCAATCTCGTGAAAACCAACTCATAGTCATATGTTCTTTCAGGTCGTACAGTTCCATTGGGAGAAGAGAAAACCATTTCTCAAGTGTTTTTCAAGAGATTCAAAGGTACCGGACTTGAAATGTCTTCTTCTCCCAAATGAGATTGCGAAATGCTTCAAACTCTCCTCGATTTTTTTTTATTATTACATGAACAAATCTGTTACCAATGACCGGATGTTCGAATCATCGGTTAAACAAACATGCTACGACGATAGATATTTTAAATTTAACATGCCTTTTAATTTGATGATAAAATCAGATTTCATACATTTAGAAAAATTTAATAAAGTTTCTCGCTTCAAAAGATTTGAACTCAAAACATCAAAAAACGTAACAACATCAAGTCCTAGCTCGTTGTTAAAGTATATGGTGGGGGTGAGGCCCATGAACACGACACAGGATAGTCACAGGTTAAAGGAAACACCACAAGATGGTTCCATTGGAGAGCAAATTGCGTTGTAAATAATATACTCAACAAGATACCTTCGATACCTTCCCAGATTTTACAGGAGCAAGAAAGAAAAAGGAAGGAAATCGAACCGATTAGTTTACTTGGATATCACTGTTCAATTTCCAAGATATTTTCAAAAACGAAGATCAGCTGGCATTCGGTGCCGCATTTAGATTATTACCATGTAGTGCTCTGCCTACAGAATTTACTTTAATGCTGGATCTACAACAGAAATAAGGTGACTTGAATTTTAAATTGATGAAAGAACAAGAACAGGCATTAACAAAAATTGGAAAACAATTGCACAATTACTCCATTTCGGCAAGTCACAACACACTAACACTTTTTACATGCGCGACAATCAACATACACTAACAAAATATCAAAGAACCAGCCTTATATTTAAGATATAGTTTCCAGACATCAGAGCTACACCTACTATCCAAAATATAATCACTCATGAACCACAATGTCAGCAACACTTTGTCCAGATCCTTTGAATCCTTTGAATGAATGGGCTGTGACGGTGGTTACAAATTCCAACACAGAACGACTCCAGAGTTCCCGCATTACAGAAGCCACATCACAAGCTTTTGACCTCTACAGTTTCATTGCACAGCAGCTTTGGGAACTTTCATGCCAAATCCACGCTTTACCTTCTCAACTCTGTTTGGAAAATCAATGAGATTATATCCTTCCACTTTCGTAACATATTTGTTTTCCGTAAAATATTAGATGACACAACAGCAACCTTCATGAAAGAATGGATGTGTAGGTTCAACCCATGTAATGGACTCACATTATTATGAGAGACATTGATTAAATACATTCCTCTCAGAGATGACAAGTTAAAATTAGTATACTTTCCTTTTCAGGTGGCTAATGGTACAAAAGGATAAGAAAAACTTGAGTTGATCGACAAGATATCTAAAAGTAATTTAGCAATTATTCAGAACCGTTATGAAGAGATGTAATCTCTTCATGCAAAGTTAGCCCGGTGCAAATAGTAGGGAAAATGCAGTGATGAACATAACACTCACTTGAATAAAAATAGTGTTAAAATTGCATTATTCTTTCTATACCAGTAAAACATTCAGAGTGGTGAGGGAGCCATGATGTTGCTGGGATCCTTTCATTTTTCTTTATGACATTTGGCAGTGGTTATAATCAAATGGCGTTGTGATATGACACTCATTGTAAAATAGTTGATGGCAGGATTAAACGATGCAATTCTCATTCTTTGATAAATTGACAAGCAAAAGGAAATGAGGTAAATGAGCAGTGGAGCATGGAAACTTACGTTGGAGCAAGTTTGCCAAGACTATCCATCTCTTCTCCAGTGTCCTCATCCAGGACTCTTCCAGAGATTTCAACGATGTAAGATCTATCTCTATCAGTGGGCAGTCCTCTACTAGCCAGCAAATCAAAATCTTTCTGATGAAGCTCTCTTCCATTTACAAAAATACCAGTACTCCCACCAGCACAATTTTCCGGCATGGGATAATTTAATTCTTCAATAAATGGCTGCAAGAAAAATAACAATTGCATAAATATTACTAATAAAACTACCACTCGATGATAATGAACTGCTATTCACACACCAAAAATAAAATGCAGTTGATCTTACAGGAATCATGCCAAGACATGGCCCGCCTATAACACCCCAAAATCCAGCTCGGTAATCATACCTGGTCAAGGAACATAGTAAAAACCAAACATTAAAACAACCTTTTTTATTCCCTTCTAGAATTATAAGCGACCACTAATGTAATTGAGGCACAAAAATAAAAAGCATTCAGCCAGCACTAAGCACACTTCAAACACATGCAACATACAAGAACATGTACAATAGCTACACCAATTAATGAATGATTTACGTTTCCATGCATGAAAATCATTTACAAGGTTTACAAAGCACATGGATACCACTACAATCTAAATCCTCAGACAAAAGCATTAATAGCATTCTTATTTGCAACAACTGGTGAATCTGAATGCAAACTTACCAATACTGTCCGGGATGGATCGGTCCAGCTAGTTTTTCAGCTTTCTTTACCAAACGATCTGGTATGTGACGCCCATTAACCAAGACATTATTTCTACCATGCTCGTCTGTCTGGTGAGATCTGGAAAAATCCTTAAAGCTTTTCTTGATAATGTTCACAAAAAATGAATCACCCCCCTTGTTGTTTCTTGACTGACTATCCTCTCTGCTTGCATCACCTGAATCTTGGGACGCTGCAGTATTAGAATAATCAGGAAATGACACCTCCATCTCAGTTGCCACAGGAGCCTCTTTCATAGAATTTTGTCGTGTGTTAGCCTTGTTTGTTATCACCCTTTCGTGATCTGCACGATTGCTTCGGTTTCCCTTCCCAAATCGATTCACTGCATGATTATTAGAAGAGTAATCAAAATGCTGCTGAAGAGGTGAACCAGGAGGTGGTGGAGACAGTGAGGCTTGCTGAGCACCATTGATGGGTGCAATTAAAATGTCTGGGATATTTTCATACTCAGATGTACTTGGAGATGAAGAGTGGAAACTTTGTGTCTCCTGAGCATTGGTTGAGTTCAAATGGTGACCTATTGGATCTGTTTCTACTGTTTGGAAGTCATAGCCAGAATTATCATAATCATCAGAAGAGAAATTTGCATTTATCCTGTTAATGTGGTCTTGGGAATATGAAGTGTGGGTTTTTATCATCTCACTGGAGCTGTCATCAACCTCTGTAGGAATCTGTGTTGCTTCTGTGTTAACAGAAAGCATGAGTTTCTTGTTTACAACAGAAAAATTGATCACACTGGAACAGGTGCTGCACTGCATCTTTTGTTGATTGTTAGCCATAAGTAGTACTTTCTTGGGAAGTTGCAGCAGTTCAAAGCAATTAAAACATGTTAAAAATGGAGCGCCGCCAGCTATGGGACGACAACATCTGCTACCACTGGCTAAGACCACTCTTCGAGTATGAGGGCGAGCAAAACCAGCCATTTCAGAGTTGAGATCACTTGGCCATCTTTTGTGGGATTGAGAACTGCGGAAATTCAATTGAGAAGGAACAGGAATCCTGGAATTATTCATGTGTGGGCCAAATGCCGCAGAGTTTCTGTGCTGGTACATTATGGGATTGTTTGACATATCAGGGAACCTTATATTGCCAAAAGAAGTGGGTGGAACTGTTGCTGAAATTCCATGATGCTTCTCATAGCAATGGAAACAAGAACAAGAAGGCTGGTGAAAGGCAGCATTGGATGGATATGGCTCGAATAAATCAGGATTGGTATCAAAGTATTGTCCAGAAAAATATTGACGAGGCGGTTGTTGGTATTGACCAGGTAACTTATGTGGAGTTCTCCTGAGTATTTGGGACCCAAAAGGATCCCCATATCCAGGAATAAGATTTGACTTGTGCACCGAGGGATGAAAGCTATTCATAGCCATTTCATGCCCATTAGTATAAGCAAAAGACTCAGGATGGTGATTGAAATAAGAAGGCCCTGTGGCATGCCTATCAGGTGCAAAGAACTGCATTGAAGCCCTATTGGACATTGAAGAACTACCTTCAAACCATTTATCAGAACCACCATAAGAATCTGGAGGAGCCATTCTCCCATTAAGAGGAACCTTCTCGTTGGGTTTGTCAGCCACATCACAGGACCTGCTAAGTTGTTCTTTTAGCTCATCCAGCTTCCTGAGAAGCTCTGCTCGATCTTTTTCAAGGTACTGAACTCTACTAGGCCCACTCTGCTCATCAGCATTCCTTAATTGATCACCGTAACCATAAGAAGAATCAAAATTGTAATTCGATGGGCCCTCATCTGGGTAGTTTGAAGTTGAAAATCTCATGCCTTCACCCTCAGATCTCAAGGTTCTTTGAAACCCCTCCATTTCACCTCTATCCCCACATTGCCTGCCCGACATCTGTCCAGATCTCCTAGACCCTTTAGTATATCTGATCTGCAAATTCACCTCATCAGGTTCTCTTCCCGCAGCATCACCCCAATCATCTCTATTCCTATCATCTTCAAGACCATTTCCAACGACCCATTTTCCACTAGCAGATTTAGCTGGATTCCGGGATATATCGTCGCGGTCCATATCGTTCTTCTCATGATTCTTTTCTTCACACCTCAAAGAACCAGCATTCGACTTAACATCTGTATCAGAAGCATCACTCAGTTCAACTGCATTTTCCACAGAATTCGGTGAGATGGTAGCAACTCCAGCTACCCTAACTTCATCCGATTTCTCCAATGATAAAGTGTCTGTATCCCGATTCTTATTTTTAGCTGCATTTCACATAAACAATAAATACGACTCTAAAAACTTGATCCCAAAAAAAAACTCCAGCAAGTACAGAGATGATTCAATTCATTAATTTCTTCTCTCTCCTTGGTTTCATGATCGATAGAACAGAAATTACAATGAGCTAGGGGGGGAACCACACATTTCATCTAATAAGATGAGAGAAAATCAAATTTCCATTCATTGAGAACAAAAATCTCAAATCAAACATAATGCATCACAACTTACTGCTAATAGCTAGACACCAAATTTTATAACAAAAGCCCAGAATTTCAATTATGAGAAGTAAGAAAAATCAAAATTAAAGACATAATCTTTCTATCGCTTAACCCAATTAACTTTCTCATCAAATAAATAGAAAATTTAGACAGAAAATCAAGTACCTCGAAGAACAGCACCACAACCACCACACTGATAAACAGAATAATCAGCAAGCTCTGGAAGAAGGTTTTCACATTTTGGGCACCGTACCAACCTCACTTTCGTTGACTCCGCCATTTTTATTATTAATACAAAGTATGAAACATTCAAACAAATATTTTTTTTTTCGTTTTTGTTTATATAAACAATGATACAAAACGACAGGTAATAACACAACAAACAAACACTAGTAGTAACAACGACCTTTCAACCAAGCCTGACAAGAGAACATTTTTAACATGAAAATAAAAGGATATAGGGTTATTGAGAGAACGAGGAAGTTGAGGAGATCAGAGGTTTAAGAAGACATGGTGAAAACGCTAGTCTTCTAGAGAAGGACTTTTGTCTTTGTGTCTGTTCTCTTTTCTCTGGGGAGCCAAACAAGAAAGGTAAAATGGTGAGAAGGGAAATTTTTCTCGGGAATCTTCTAGGAGAAACCTTAGAATTTGTGAAATTCTACTGTTGTTGTAGTTGTTGAGGAATTTGTGTTTTTATGCTGTTTGTGACTTTGTGTTTTGTTTGTTTTCATATATTTTTTTTTTTTTTGTAGAAAAAGAGAGAGAGAGACCCACACAATTCACGGGATCGTTTTCCAATGTTTCAGGCTTTCAGTTGTGAGCTAAAAACGCTTCACGCGACGTCGTATTTCTTGACCGCCAGATTCCTTTCGGGAATCGATGCTTGTCTGGCTTAAAGTAAAAAAGAGAAAAGTGATAAATCAACGACTTTTTGCTTGGAAATGGCTATCAACTCTCCAGATTTTGATTATTTCAGTTCCTAAAAAGAAAAATTATTACTTAACTCGAAAATAAATACAGAAAATTATTGATAGGGCCTGAAAGTATCCCCTCCTCCACACTGTGGGCGTTTTTCCCAGTATAAAAATAACTCGATGGATTAAAAATCTTATTTTTTTTTATCATTCATGCACTTTGGCAACCGAGGACTCCAGTAAAAAAACAGGGGCTTAGCATTTAAGGCACACCAGCTTTTATCCTTCTTTGAGAGTGTCGCTCATCCATGAAGAGAGGGTTACTATCACAAAATGTTTTTATTTTATTTTTTTTTAAAAAAAAAAACCCCATCTCCATCTTTGGGGGATAACAAGGATGAATGGAGGTGGGGAGCGAGCTATCTCGAAAAAAGAGCCTTTGAATTGATGATCAAAATAAATCATATCTGATATCTCAATTTATCAATAAACTAACATTACAGTTGGTGTGGTTTATTCAGATGATTTGGTCAATCAAGCTTACAATAATTGTAGTTCGAGGATTCAAGAATTAATTTCATACACCAATGATGTGGATTTTCAAAGTTAATGCCGTTGATGTTGAATATAAAGGTTGTTATGCAACGCCTGATGGGTGTAAACTATGTTGTTCAAAAAGTAAAATCCTGCATTTTATAGGATTTAGACTTACTTTGGAGTGGAAAGAAGGAGAGGGGTGTGCTGCAATTCGCTGCTGGGGTGCTCTTTCTTCTTTAGCTTTATTGGTTTCTTTTTATATATATATATATTATCTGTTCCAGTTTGTAAACGCAGTATCTGACTTTTTGCTTTTGTGGCTTGTTGTTAATAGTGATTGGTGAGAGAAAAGCACGGTTTTGGCCGCTGTGAAAAGAAGTGAAAAGGAGAAAGAGAGGGTGGCAGCCGAGTAAAAGAAGAGAAAAACCAGAGCCTGACAGGGACCGAGTCATGACCAGTCTCCAATTGATTCGCTGCCCCACAACCACACCTTCTAGCGCCCCTTCCTCCAACGGACCCTCGCCTGCATCGCTGCCACGACATCTACGTTTGACTTTTTGAGCTTTGAGTTATTAAATTTTGATTTTTACCGCGACCCAAATTTCTGGTTCCGCACTGCAGCTCTTGGTGGCCGATAGTTAATTAGGCAGGCAATAAAATTATTAGCAGAGGATGCTTTCGTAGAATTAGATGGATCAATTTACAGTGGAGAGGTTTATTCAATTGGAATTGGATGAATCGATTTATGAGAGAAGGGTCTATCCAACAAAACCAGTTACTGCTTGGTCTTGATAATTTATGGAATGAGAGCGTTCTGCTTTTAAAAGTAATAAAGCACTCTTGTTGGGAGGTTTTTTTTTTACTTATTGTCGGTTTGTTTTGCTTGGAATATTCTGCAAGAAAATATTCTTCAAGTTTTTCAGTATTTGTTTGTTTCCTGACAGTATTTTTCAAAAAACATTTTTTTATGTTTGTTTTCTAAAAAATATTTTAATTCTCCGGACACCCATTTTCTATGTTTCTTTTACTTTGATTCTCTTGCCTTAAATAGTGTCTTTTATTAGCAAATTTATCTAAATTAACCATCAATCTGGTCTTAAAATAAAAAAAAAATTGAAAAAAAAAAGCATTACAATAATCCACAATGTGTTGTATTTATATGCATGGTAGCGTGGGCTATAGTAATTTATTTGGGCATTATAGTGCTTATTAGCTATTTAATTAGTGTTTCACCGCGGTTAAATATTAAAAATATATAAAAACAATTATAAAGTGTTGTTGTATTTAATTAAAAATATCCATATTTTTATTCATTTTCACTTTTTAATATGTTAATAATGATCTAATTTTTTGAAATATCCTTTTTTAGAGTACATATGTTAATGATCTAATTCTCTAGTAAAGAAAACAAGGACATTTCAAATCAATTTTTACACATCAAGATTGAACCCCTCCTAATTAATGATTGCTTCGAAGTCGTCGCCTAGATTTGAGATTTTACGTGGAGAAATTTATTATTATCTTATAACTAGATGTTTTGGTGTTTATTATTTAATTTAAATTCTTTGATGCAGGTAAATAAATGATTCACAGATCACACCAGTCAAAGCCGAAAGCTATTAAAAAAAAAAACACACAAGAAGAAGAAGAAGAAGAAGAGCTGGCTGACAAAAAAAAATTGGCAACTTGAAGGGCAAATGAATCCTGCAAACGGCGCATCGTGCGACCATTTCGTACGGCAGCATAGGCAAATTATACGGCCTGCACTTATAGCTACAGGTCTAAATGCTTATTTTAATGGAGAGTAGCAGTTAACGCATCTATTATAGATAATCTATATGAATTGTATTATATTTGAAGTGAAGGATTTGAATGGAGATTATTTTTTAAAATATTTTTTATTTGAAAATATATTAAAATAATATTTTTTATTTTAAAATTTTAATTTTAGATAAAAATATATTTTAATTATTTTTAAAATATAAAAAAATTAAATGGGAATTTAAATATTTATACCATGAAACGCTGGTAATTTAACAGTGGAGGTCAAATGTCTTGATGAAAGTCAACATCTCGCATTCCTTTTTGAATCTTGATTTGCTCTGTGATCGCCCGAGCAGGTTAAGGTTTCCCAAGAGTTGATCCAGAGTTTGCAGGCTTGCAGTTTGGCATCGCAGAGGTAATTGATCAATACCTTCTTGGCTAATTTTAAAAATTAAAGAACCCGATTCCTATCTTTTTTGTCCGAGATCGAGACGTTAGGGAGGATCAATTCTTTTAGATAGAAGTGAGCTACGACAAACATGTGTTTTTTTTTTAATTTTATTATTTAATATTATAATTTGTTTTGATTTATTTATAGAGTTGTCTTGGTTGCGTGTTTGACGGATTAATTAGATTAATTTTTTTATAAAAAAAAAACTTTATCATTTAATAATGAATTGATGGTGAATTAGATTTTAAAATTTATTTTGATTTGTTTTTTATAGGATTATTATAATTTTATAACCAGCTCGTGAATTTGACAAACTAACCCAAGTTGACATGGGTTAATCCTATTTGTCATCTCAGTATTAAAAAAATAATATTATTTTGATTTTTAATCAAATTATATTTTTAATAATCATCTTGCTTTTAGACCTACCAAGTTGATGGAATAGAGCATTCAAAGTTTAAGAATAACATGGTTTGTTACAAGTCAAAACCTTCAAAGAAGAATACCAAAACCACTAAGAGACAAAAAAAATACTTAATTTTATTAATTTATATCTCCACTTATCAAAAATTTATCATACCTTTTATATATATAAAAAAATCTTAATATTTTTTAATAAAAAATTAAACTAGAAAAACTATTCCCTTCATATAAGAAGAAAAACTAGAAAAGCACCCTAATACATAAATAGAAAATTAAAAAATAAAATTAACTAAGAATTTTTTTTCAAAAAGTTATTGCATCACTAAGTTCCATCAAATCAATAACCACATAATTTTTTTATTTCAAAATACATTAATGACACTTGAATTTTTTTTTTTTATGTTCAATAATATTAAGTTATAGTATAGTTCATTCCAGGGAATTGAAGGATAATTTATCAAAGCAACCGCCGCAACTAAATTGCACTGGATTATTGGCTTGTGCTACTATTAATGGGGGACGAAATTTGAAAACTCATAATTTAGTCTCTTGATTGATAGTTGGCTCTTACTAACCGTTGATTTGTTAAAAAATCTCTTCATTTTTATTTCGTAATCTTAAATGTACCATTTGAGGATTTAATTCTTAGAAGAAAATAAACATATATAATGAGAGTTTTTGAAAAATAATAGCAAAAAAAATAATAAAGGGACCAAGTTGTCAATTTTCAAATATGAAATGCTAAGGACCCGTTTAGAAAAGTTATGTTTGTGGCTTTGGTTGTGGTTTAAAAAAAAACAACAATTTGGAGCTTTTGAAAATAATACACAAAAGAAATTGTAATATTAACTTTTAAATATTTATCAAACAATTAAAAACAAATTCACAGCCAAATTGATAATTCTCAACCCGCGCCAAGTCACAGCTGCATTAAAAGCTAAGGTGCCGAAGAACACTCAGCATTGTCTTTATGCTGCAGATTGCAATCATGTTTTCGGAAGGTTAGATTTCCACTAACCCGTCACTCAGCATGCTTTCTAGCTACACAACAGCACTCGTTGCTTGCATTTTTTTTCTTGACCACTTGTGTAGAGAATCTCCACAGCATATTGTACCGCAACGTCACAGGTTAGCAGCACATGAGAAAGCAAAAGCTTCAAATTAACATGGAAATCCTTGGCTCCTTGCATTTTCTACACGGAAAACTACAGCTTGAAGCCACACGGTCACCGTGATTTTGATATTTCCAATGAGTACGAACTGATCCGCGGTTTCTTTTTCAAGAGTGATACAAACGGAACCCTAGATTTTGTCAGTTATGTATTTGATATTTGCTGATTTTATGGCTGTGCGCTTCAGACTTTCTTGTTTCTGTCCTCGTATAGAGGTCTAATTTGAGATGCTTCATGTATACTTTGTGAGGATGTTTGCTTTATTTCGAACTCAAAAAATTAAAAAACAAACTAATATGCTAATACACACGCAAACCCATTTTCATATTTTCAGTGTAGTTTTTTAAATTATAATCAAGTTGACTAAAAAATAAATCTAGTATTTTAATAAATATAAAATATAATTTAAATAAAAAATGACAGATGTGCACCGGTAAATAAAAAACGCTCGCGCTCTTTGAACGGTAAATGCGGCATCTTTTGGCTACCAAGCGTTGTCTTTCGTGACTATGTTGGAATCATCTCGGCAACTCATCCATCCCTACATGGCGGGAATGACTTTTTTTTTTTAACGGTGTTGCTTACTAACCTCTGGTTTAGAGGCAATGACTTTTTTTTCTTCTTATTTTTCTCTTTGATTTTTGCGCATAACCCTCTAAATTTTCAAACCAGTCATTCAAATTTTTTTTTTTAAAATTTAATCTATACTTTTTTATTACTATTTATTTTATTTTAAATAATTTATAAAATTATTTTTTTTCAATTTCATCCTCTAATTTGTTCATTAGTCAAATTTGATCCACATTCTTTTAATTACTATTTGTTTTATTTTAAAAAATTCTTAAAATTAATTTTTTTTATGATTTCATCCTCCTTTAGTTTTTCTTCTTGACATATTTTATCCTCATTCTTTTAATTAATATTTTTTTTTACTTTGATTTTTTTTAAAATTGATGTTTTTTTTCTAATTTCATCTTACAACATTAAATTAGTTAGGAATCAAGCTTCTTGATTAATCCCCAATTTAAAATTTCATGAATTGCAACTTTGGTAGATGTTGACCCAAGTCTAGTAGATTCACCCAGGTTTGGTGGTTTTTTCTTTTTCTTTTTTCGAGCTCATTTTTTTTGTTTCATTCTTTAGTATTTATTTGATTGGAGATTAGGCCCTGTTATGTTTTCATTTGCTTTTTTTAGGATTCTTTTCCAAGTTTTAAAAATAACCCGGGCTATCTCAAGTCCTTTTATTTATCGTTCTTTGTTAAATTTAGCTTTTTTTAAAAAAAAAATTTTGATTAAAAATAAATATGGAATTCTCACTTCATGATATTTTGTTTAGTTTGATTTCTAGATCATTGATCTGACAATGTATGTGGTCTCTTTTAATTTCATCGTGCAACCTTTTGTAATGGTTTTAAAATCATCTTGATAAGCTCTTTTTGGTGGTGTGAAAGTGTCAAAAACGGAGCGACGGTAAGTTTTCAACAAACATCCTTTTTCTCTTTTAAAATATAATATTGATAGCCTATTTTTTATAGTTAATTATTGCTATTTTTTTGTTCACTTTATTTATTGAATTAATTAAATCAATGATCTGAGTCTTAATTTTTTTTATTTAAAAACACTAACATCATCTAAATATTTCTTAAAAAATTATAAAAAAATTCATCCAACAGACAACATGGCGTGGCGTAAGATGTACCATTTCCTGATGCTAACTGTAACTGGTATGGAGCCCTGTGACGTCGGCTAGTTCGAGAATGGAGTAATCCAGTCCAAGGCTAGAATTGGGTGGATTTCCATGTAACTGGGCCAACCTTTTAACTCTTTGACTTGAATGATTTTGGTTGTTGGCTCCATTAAATTGAGCACTAAGATTTTAGGATCCAAGTATCTCACAATACTAGTTTCGTAGCCTTATTTCGGGCATATATTATTTAAGAAATTTATAATATATTTTATATTTTTATATTATCCAGTCATTTATAAATAAATAAATATTTTTTAATTTATATTAAAATAAATATTTTTTATTTTTAAATAATTTTACATAAATTTTGATAATTATAATTAAATTAATTATTTGATTTTAAACAGTATATATATTTTTTTAACTATACTCAAGCAATTACATGAATTGGATTATATTTCATACTCTAAATACACGTAACTTTTTAAAATAATGATTATTAAAAAATCTCATTTAATATTGTATTATTATAAAGCTTTTTTAAAACTTTTTTTTTTCAATTATATATGACATAAATTTAAATCAGGGTTAATGGCTAAAGCTCTTTTTATATATAATATATAATAGGATAATTCTTCAATATATCATTATGTCTCAATTTGGCTCAACTTTATTGTTAAATATACTTTAAGTTTCTAATATATTATTATGACAGGATTTTCAAATAAAATTATTGGAATTAATCATGTGATTTGCATATAAAAAAACTTTTGGTCATCTGACTTACAAGTGTATTTTGAGAATAAAAAATAGCCATGTGGAAATCATATGATAAATTTCAATGATTTGACCTAAAAATCTCAGCTAAATGACATATTAGAAATTTAAAATATCTTCAAAGATAAAATTAAGATAAATCAAAGAATTAGCTTAGCAAACTGGACTTCTAACTAATTTTGTTAGCAATTTGATAAGCTTAAGTCAAGAACTTAATAACCGGGTTGACTCGAAACTCACCCCTCATCTCTCATTCTCCTCAATTTCTTCCGGGGTCGTTTTTTTTTCTCTTAAAAAACCAGGTCTTCGTTTAAAATCTTTGCCACTTTTAAGGAGTAACAATAATCGGGTTGGTTCTCACAGTCCTATAAATACTAGTCAAGCATTTGTTTGTAGTAACCTATTATTGGTGGGTCGGATTGTTTGGGTTCCTTGAATGGGTTTGAGATTAAAACAGAAGAGAAATTCAAGGTTTTTTTTGTTGTTATTGAGGGAGATTAAAGAGAGAAGGTTGATGGAAGGGAGTGGCTTTGGAGGTTTATTGACTAGTTATCAAAGAAGTTATTGTTGAAGCTTATTGAAACCAACACTGATAAAATTTTGGTGGGGATTTTAGGTTTCTAGGTGTTAAAAGAAAGCCCACTAAGGATATGAAGGTTGAAAATTGAGGATTGTTAGGGAAAAAATAGGGAGGGAAGATGATGTGAGATATCAACCTGTCTTATTTGTCAAGGTTCCACGGATTGTTAGGAAAAAAATAAAGAGGGAAGATGATGTGAGATATCAACCTGCCTTATTTGTCAAGGTTCCACGGTGAACCTTCAATGTCCTTTCTTTTCTAGTCAGTCTTCTTATCATATCAGTCTTGACAACTTCATTAAGGTTTTATGGAGCCTTGACAAATAGGACTGGTTGTTCTAAATCCAAATCTCTAGGTGACTGTTGGGTTTGAAGGGCCGAAATCCACTTATGAGAAAGGATGAAGGGGCAATAATTTTTTTTATGGAAAAGTTGTGATTGTAATTAATATATGTGTATTTTATTCATTAAATGAAAAATGATGATAAACTTATAAATAATTAAATAATTTTTGTTGATTTTTTTGACGAGAATGTTAAGAGTTAGCACACGTATACAGTTCAGTATGCAAATTATAATTTTTTAAAACTCTATAAGTAAGTGTAATTTTGACCAAACTATAGGATGCTAGAGATAGTTTTCCCTTTTATATATGGTTATGAAGTAGGTTTGGTGTCCATGTTTTACCACAGGCCGGATGAAAAGTCAATTATTGCTTTAAAAAAATATACGAGCGCCGTTATTTTTTTCTACTTGTGATAAAATATTTAGAGTGTGGATAAAAAACTTCACCAATATATCATATTATATTAATTGATCACCAAATGTGTTAATAAATACAAGAAAAGGTTGGTGTGCTTGTTCACCTAACAAGCCAAGAGCGAATTGGTCGCCCTGTTCAATTGGTGATTTGGTTAAAAAAAGAGTTTACACTGCTTTTGTTTTAACATCAACCTAGCCCTAGGTTAAATGTGAAATAACATACTGTCACAGAATTAAATCGTAAAAAAAAAAAATCTAAGGAGTGCAATGAAAAGATGACAACATACTATACTAACTCGGGTTAACACGCGAAATTTATTACTCGAGTAATGGACAGGACCACAATGAGTTAAGCTAGTTAGACAATCCAAGTTGTTCATTTTCCTTCCTTTATTTTCTTATCGGTTAGGCCTTAATTGATCTCAGGTCGTATTAAATATGGAACCAAATTGAAGAGTTATAAAATAATTAGAGATAAAATTTAAGAAACAAATAAACATTGAAGGATGAAACTGGAAAAAAATCATGATCATAAATAAAGAAAAAAAAAAGCAAATTCGGACGAATCTCTTAAATCTAGGATAATTTTTGAAATTTACAACCATGAAATTCTAGACTTAGGTTCAACTATGAAACTCAATTTCTAACCAATTTAATATTAAAGGATGAAACAAAAAAAATATTTTAATCTAAAAAATTTGTTTGGGTAAAACAAATAGTAATGAAAAAATAAAGACCAAATTTTACATAAAAATATAATGAAAACCAAATGTTGATGGATAAAATTAAAAAATAAATCCAATTAATAAAGGAATTTAAAACAACATAATTAATAATCAAAATAATAGAGACCAAATATAACATATAAAAAAAATTAAAGGATGATGAAATTTTTAAGAAAACTCAATTTTATAAATCATTTCAAATAAAACAAATAGTAACAAAAAAAACATGAATCAAATATGAAGGAAAAATAAATTGAAGGGCTATTTTGAAAATCGAGAGGTTTAGGTGTGAAAATCGAGGAGAGAAAAAAGATTGTTGATGCCAAATCAAGGATTTGTACTCCACACACGCCACTTAATGATGAAGAAGTTGCCGAGGGAATTCAAATGTAACTTTGAAAGTCGTTATATGCTTCATACGAATAATGAAACAAATTCGTCATACCATTTAAGAGTTAGTTTTTGACTTGTGTTATTCCATGAATTAAATCAAAGTTTTTTAAATGTAAAAAATAAAAGCATCAAGACCAACAAATTATGATAATTAACTCAAAGTCAATAAAATATTAAATTAAAAGAAAAAGGGTAAAAAGCATTTAATCAAAGAAAAAAAAGGAAAAAGGAAAAGGAAAAGGAAAATAAAAAGGATGCCCTCTTTCCCTTATCATATGAACAGGGAATGAGGTGGGGGAAGAATGAAATTAAAGAATGTTAACCCTGCCTTAAGATTGTAATCTGACCGGTAATGGTAATGGTAATGGTAATGTGTGTCGGTGAGCGTATACAATTAATCTTGTTTAATTATGTGATTTTGAGAAAAATAACCAGGATCGATATTTGATAGATTAATTACAATATTAAATGCTACCATGTATAAGAAGAGAAATCCGGAGGAGATATCTATGCATTTGAGAGATTATATTTCAACAAATCAATGAACAAAAACAACAATCACATCACGATCTCAAACAAGCAATTATATAAAAAAACCGCAGCGTACTGTCAATTACGGGTTCTAGTGACCTTTTTTAAAAAAAAATTATTTCTGGCTGTTGCCTTCACAAACCAAACCAAATACTAAGACACAATGACCTGCTTTCAACTTCTCGGACTCGTCCTTTCTGTTGTTGGATCCGATCCAGCTTCTCCTTCTCCGCAGCTGTCTCCTCACAAATTCGGTCAAGTTGTTCAGCATAGAAGAGCGTCCTCTTTTGGTTTCTCTCTTGGAGCCCATGTTTGACTCGAGGAGTGCAGCAGGAATGACAGCATGATCATCACATGCAGGAGAAAATATCTTGGACGAGAGCCTTTTTGATCCTCCCAGAGATGGCAGTGTCATTAGCTGCCGTTCAATGAGATGAGTGAGAGACACCACTTCATACGAGTCATATAAAGGGCTGCCTAAATCCCATACGGCCACTGTTTTCTCCTCCTGTTTCCGTTCCAGGCCATCTTTTTTGGCTCCCAACATTTTCTCCATTGGGATCTGTGTTGAAATTGGTTTGTTGTCTCGTAAAAAAGATTCAAGAAATCAGACAGAAACATAAATAAATTTGCCTAGCATGTGACCAGCTACAGAGATTCTCTGTTTAGATTTTAAACTCAAGCTGGCTACTTTAGTAGGACATCTTGCCTCGTTATATACTAATTAATAATTTTGCAAGGCAATTGGAAGTTGACAGGATTCTGAAAATGCCCCCTTAAATTAGAATTTGATTCTTAGAGACTGGGGATAATGTAGTATTTTTCACACAAATCTGCTGTACGCTTAAAAGTCCAAATAGTAGGGTTCGAGTTCGGTGAGGAAAACGACAGATCCGCTCATTTAAAAATTTAGTCTGTCTACGAAAAACCTATTAATTAATTTATTTGTGATATCCGATTAGTAATGCAGTCATAATTACAACGTTTAATTAGGATTTTAGTCATAAATATAAAGTACGTATATAACTGTTTGTATACTGTAGGGTATGTGTTAACACAGAAGAAATGCTATACATGAACATCGGCTTGTACTCGAGTATAAATAATTTTGTCATGACTGAATTAAGAAAAAGAAGAGGAGGAGATATTATACTGATTAAAATAAATCTTTTTCTAGCCTAAAATGTTATAGAAATATATTTTTTTTTCTTTTATCGTTACGAATTTGTATTTTTGTTTAATTCTTCTTAAAGCACAGACATTAATTTTAGGTGGTCCTAAATATCGTATCAATTTAAGAGAGTAATATATTGCTTGCGGGTATATACATATATGAACATAAATCCACCATTAATGACACTTGTCAACAATCATCACAGAACCAAATAGACTCATCAATAAGAAGAGCATGAAGCATGGTATCGTTAGTTTATTAACTTATCGGCCGGCCGGCCAAGGGAGGACTAATGTATATATTTTTCTCAAAATAAGAAATATTTCTGTTTTTGGATATTTCTCCATCGACTGTTTACTTGAATAAATGAGAAGCGTCACCAGCCATGAAATAGCTGAAGAAACTTTCTCGATCATGCATGATTCATGAGATTGTAGAAGAAATCTGTAATGGTTGAATTCCAAGACAAGAAAATCATCCATGGTTACCAAAGACACTTGATTTTTGCAATAATCATCGGCATGTGACTATGTGTAGAGTTTAAACAGAGGAAAAACTCCAAAAGTAAAGATAATGCAGACATGAGTTTGATAGAAATACGAGTAAATTCCATCACCTTCAAATTAATTCTGGAATAGCTATTACTTCATTGTTATTATTACTACTTTTTCTATACTAATAAAAAACAAAACTGAACGCAACTTCATTATTTATATCTATATGACCAGTGCAGCTTCTTTTTCTTTTCTTTTTTT
>Ga0325414_1002516_pt1 | contig 18641 bp, 7 predicted proteins | sample PopdelMetagenome_8_FD_206183 | JGI IMG/M metagenome (GOLD analysis project Ga0325414, IMG submission 206183) | Populus deltoides microbial communities from Bellville, Georgia, United States - Leaf-PdKOR-R3 | ecosystem: Host-associated > Plants > Phyllosphere > Phylloplane/Leaf | place: USA... | reverse complement strand
ATTATTATTAATATTACCATGACCATTATTACAACAATTATCATCATCATCATTGAAAAAATAAAAACTATGAACTTAATTTGAAAGATAGAATTCAAAATTATAAAAATTTAGACAAAAGGGCCAAGAAAAACAATAAGAAATCAAAAGAACAAGGACCAAAGCAAAAATCATAAACTTGATTTGAAGGATAAAATTGAAAGATATAAAAAATTGACAAAATAGAAAATTAAAAATTAAAATTAGAAGGACCGAATTGAGATGCCTTTTATATATAAATTAAAAACCAATGATTAAATGGAAAAGAAATTAAACTTTAACAAAAAGAAAAATGACTATAAAACAACAATCAAAACTAAAAGGTCTGAATTTTTTTTTTAAAAATAAGGACCACAGTGTATTTACCGGGGTAGGAGAGAGAAATAAAGCAAGGAAAAAAAATGGTCACCAACAATAAACCGATTACATTTGGAGTACATGTTTTGCCTGTAATAAAAGAGGAGATAGAGAGGAATCAACTAAGATGATGGAAGAGATTTTTTGACCATCGAAAATCGTCGTATGTGCCGTGCAAAGTGTGTGGCAGTTCCAACACGCTAGCGATTGTTCTGCACGCGCTAGCAATTTTTCAATTAAAAAATCATTATTTTAACTAAACTTACAATTAACAGCAAAATCTAGGCTAAAAGACCCAAATATCCCTGACTACAATGAACTAAATGTCTTGCATCTAAGGGTACATGAGTAATTTTACTGTGTATAAAAAATAAAAAATACCTAAATACCCCCTACCCGAGACCACTAATTTGTTTTTACTTTTGGGGGTATTTTGGTTATTTTACTCTTTACAAAACATTGAATAAACACAAATACCCTAAACAAATCAGTAATGACTAATTCACCTCATGAAAATACCAAAATAACTCTAGTCCAAAGGCATGCAATTTTTTATAGGAAGGATAAAATAGTCATTATATTGTAACGGTAAACAGTAAAATGTGAGAGGGGCTATAGTAAATCCTCCTTCTATTTTAGTTGCTTGTTAATTTTAAACATGGCAAAGTTCATTAAAAAAATTCGTTCTTGCATGTTTTTTTAGCATTGTTTTAGTATTTTTACATACCAAGAAAAAATAATTATTCTTGAATATTTAAGCATTTTTTTCATCTTTATAAAAATAAATAAATACAAAAAATATTTTTTGCATGTATTTTTGGACTTTGTAACAAGTTTATAAAGTCCATTAGGACTTGACCTAAATTAAAAAAAGTCAATTGGGTTAATATATCAAAATTTTCAAAAAAATAAAAATAAAACTATCAATCTTGTCTTTCTAAATAAAAAATGATAATTGTTATCTATGTTTGAGGTAAATAGACTAAGAGTGAACCATCACCTTGAACATTTAAAAATAATAACACAGTTCCTAAATTTTTAACAAAAATAAAAAGTTTTAAATAAGTTTTTTAATATGTAATCATTGATATTATAGTCGAGAAATACCAACTTAGATCAATGTCAGAATTGAGAATACTTTTAGTAATTAGCAATGTTAGAGTTAGAAATATTAACCCTAGAATTAGAAATAGCTTTTAGCCCAATATTCATTGACATCAAAGTCAGAAATATTATACATTTTCTTCATGTAATACTTACCAACACCAAAGTTGAAAGTACTTTTAGTTGAATATTCACTGGCACCAAATTTAAGAATATTATAAGCAGACCATTAATAGCATAATAAAACATACCCTTAACAATTTAGGATAAAACTAGTAATATAACCTATCTCAGGTAAAACGTTTTAAGGGTGACAATATCTTCTCTTTAGCATAACTAGTCTCATACCATAAAATCTATGTTAACCAGTTAAGGTTTCTAGTGACTATAATACTAGGTGACAACTTATCAAACAAAACCTTTCTCCATTAAGAACAAAATGACATTTATATGTTCTTTTTTCTTTTTTATATTTAAAATCATCGCGATGTCTAGTAGTGATGTAATGACGACTCCGCTAGGAAATTTTTGTGACTAAGCTTTGTCTTTTATCTATTAGTTTTCGTGATATGTTTTTCTTGTTTGTTTATCACTTTTTACAACTTTAGCATGCATTTTCAATTCATGTTATCATGCATAAATTGGATATGAATTTGTCCCTTCATACACTATCCATTACACTTTGAATGCATACAATATCAACTTTAGGTTAGGTATGGGGTAGTGGTATCCCAATGGCAATAGTCTGGGTGAGATCTGTGAAACCATTTAACTTTTGTTTGATTGTTTACTTGATAATGGTTAGTATGCTGATCTAATATTACTCAGGGCCACCATCTTTATATTCTTTGTAGGTCTCATATTGATCTTTTGAGGATGATCACCGAGCATGCAAGAGATCCTCCAAGACTAGGTAACATACCTCTTAATGCATGTAATAGATACAACCTATCTTTAGGTTATGCCCTATTTAAATTCCACCAAGCCAAGCTTAATGTGTAACATATTGATTTCAGGATATATGGATAACATAATGACTGCTAATTATAAGATCAATCATATTATATTAGATCATTTCTCAGTGTTTTTTTTCTTTCTAAAAAAACACATCAATCTAGTGTGTTCTAAGCCTTCCGGGGCATATTCTCATGTCACTATACCATTATTCCGTAGAGGAAAAAAAATGCTCGGACTTTATTTCTTTTTTCTAAGAACATCCATCTTCACCAACCATTACAGATTCATCCTACAAAAGGAGATCTATTTCGTACTCAAATCAGTTTTTATTTTTAATTTTTATGGAAACAATAATCAAGTCACATACTGTTTAAAAAACATGGAAAAAATATCAAATCCATACCCTAATTTAATACACTAATTTTTATATATAAGGGAATATAATACACAAAATTGCTTTGATCCAATAAAATCTGTTGAGCCATCCAAACCACGGTACCATGGAAGAAAATCTCATACAAAAGACAATACCTTCTCCTAACTTTTAGTTCTATTTCTCATTTTGGTAGCTACCGATATGAATGATCTTTCTTGGGATTGACGACTTCGACTGTCCATTTTCTCTGAATATGAACTAGAGAGAGCCTTGGCTTGAATCACATAAACTCGGCTCTTTCTGAAAAACGCTAACCCTCCAAAAAATCGTGTCCATATCTATAAAGGATTCAAATCTAGCAAGCCAGGCAACCAGTTATGGAGCAACAAGTTACAAGCTAGAAATACTTAGAAGGCAGAAACACCGCCACTGCCGCGGAAATAGCACCACTATAATGAAATGTTTGGTCAACGCATGTTCAAGTGAAATCGAGCATGGCATTGGCTTAGGTAGCAAATTCAAAAAATTCAAATGCATTAATTCCACTTGTGAGTTTAATATGGATTGGAATCAATATCAAAGTCTATCCACATGGTCAAAAAAAATTAGCCAGGATAAAAAGAAAAGCATAACTAATGATCTCACTCGGTGGTCATATGATGACCCGGTGAATCTGTTGTTTGTACACAACTCTACTTGCATTGCTCAACAGTTTAGAGCAATAAGCAAGCCCTGCTCAGTCAACCAATTGGCACACTGGACAGTGATGTGGTTTGTATTTACAATGAGAGTCGACATGCCAGACTATTAAGTAACATACGAAAGCTTATTATGAGGTAGAAGCCCTAGCCTGCTTGCATCCATGGTCTGGCATTAGATGTTCAGAGGCAGCTCTCTTTTGTCTCAACTGCAACAAGAACGGGAATGACAAGCTAAAATAAGTACGCGTCCAATGGGTGCACAAATAGAAGAGAAAGATCAAATATGTGAAAACATTTTAATTTACCAACCTTCTCTTCAGCTCGCTCATAGAAATTTCGCAGCAGAATATTTTTTGCTTCAGTAGTTATCACTGCCAAAGGAGTTTAAGCCAGATTAACCGCAGATTATGAAATCACCTTCAGATAAAATGAAGAACAAAAAACTGAATTACAATAACAAAATGCAGGAAGTTCAGCTGATCAAACTTGCACAAGCATGTCATAATCAATTGCACATCATCCCAAGCTTTTCAGAATGCCCATGCAATATCCATGATGATACAAAAGAAGGCCTATGGAAATTCTACGCCATCCCAAGTGGTTAATCATGGTCAAAGACCAACTCAAGGAGCAAGAGGCATGCAGATTAGAGATGGTGAAACTGCTCCATCCAGCACTGAAACATGTAAAATTCAACATCGATTGCAGAAAACCCCCCCGACTTTAGGCCAGATGCTTTGTCACTCACATCCAAAGTAAACTAAAGCTCCTTGTTGTTTTATTAGGATGTTATAATGAGATTGCACCAGTTTTTATCCAGAATGTCGTATTGATTTCTCCAAACTTCATGCACACCATGGACTTTGAAAGAGTGGCCCCAAGCCTTTACAAGAATCTATGCCGGTTTTGCTCATGCATGATTGTTGGATTCAATCTCCCCACCTCCCCATCTTTTATATTCTACATTTTTGCCTTTCAAGAATCTTTCTTAATGAAGTCACAAAATATTAATATCTTGATGAACAGGAATCAGAAGATAGATCAAAGAGCAAAACGCTAGCATCTAAGCTCAACAAACATTTACATTCATAACAAGAGAGACACTATGATAACATGCACCTTTGAATAACATGTCCAGATAAAGATGTCAAATTTGGCAGCCATATTTAAAGGTCATCCCATGTCTTAGAAAACAAAATATGCCAGGTATTCCCTATCTTCACCCAAACAGAAAATTTGGGGAGAAGAAACGGCAGGCAGATAGAAAGTTCTGTTCCTTACCTTGATCAGGTGGGGGAAGAGTCCGGCTATGAGTAGGATGATAGGTGGCAGGAGTCATTTTCTATTACAAAAAAAGAAATTAGCTATGATAATGAGAAGAGATTATCCTTTCTCAGACTCGGTAATATTATTGTGAATGAGGTGAAACAATTTTTTTTCCTTAAAATTGACAAACATGGTTGTGCTGTAAATTGGTAAACTAGGTTCTTTACTTAAAAGTCTCAAACAATTTAAGATTCATGTGCATACCAGAATACATACATGATAAACCATATATCATTTCAATCAAGAGATGGTAACATGATTAGTCAAATAACCCTGTCAGACACACTTTGGAGCTGGAAGGTAGATCATTGTAGCATGAAATTGAAATAAACCTATACACAAGGTTATGGGTATCTAAAAGAATGAATTGTCTTAATTAAGTGCTATTGGATATCTGAACAGGTCCCATGATTCAGAAATTTCCAAATTTCTATGCAGAGTGCCAACCCCAGATAAGCAGTCGTTGATAGACAGCATAGTGATAATCTTGTATATAATCATCAAACAATTTGGCATGAGTATCAGCTGTAAATTACTGAACAAGATATTAACCATAAACAGACATGTGCACAAGAAGTAGACATTATGGAATCAGATTTTCAGGTATGTATTGCATTATTGTTGCCAGGTGGAAGTACTATTGTATTCCTACATTTTTTCTTTATTAGGTAAGCTCTACTCTGCTAGACTCTAATGTTTATTCTAAGAAATCTCCCATGGCATCCTCTCCCTATTTTGGCAACAAAACAGTTTTTTTAACCTTGGCCAAAGAAGCTACCAAACAAGTCCTTTCATGTTTCAGAAAAGTGACTGGCATATAAGATGATCCACATTTAGAAAGGGAAGTTTATAAATTATCTCAAAGAAAGAGGACATGAAATCTGGCTGACTAGGATATACAAAGAAAGAGTGTTTTGAGATCCTTCTTTTTAATTTGATCACCTCTTTTCTTCTTCAGCTAAAGCTATGAACTATTAAGTTTCCACTTGTTCAACCTTAAAAATAGATTTTGATAATGCAGTCACTGTTCTTCCATAGACTGCGAAACCTTCAGGGATTTGCTATAAGAAATATTGAGGCAATGTACATAGTCATTTCTGATGATGATTAAATATGACATAAAAATTAAAGAACTCTAGGAAACCATGCAGTTGTTTTATTTTTAATAGGCAGCTAAAGTTTATCCAGGTAAGCACATAGATGCTGCTCCACTTCAGGACTTCAGGAGTATATTTTATCATTTGCTTGATTTTAAAAACCAATATGCAAAGAACATCTAAAGCCAGATATGATTTGAAAATCATTTTCAGGAAACTAACATTATAATGCTATGACACAATGCTGTCCATTAATATTTGGCATTAGATATGTTCATGATGCATCAAGTACAACCCAGTTCAGGTAATCCTGAATCTAAATGAAACTTGGCAAGCGATGTAAATCCTTTTATGGCATTCCATCTCACAGCCAGTAATTGTACAAACTTCAACACGTGAAGATCCATTTGAAGCACAGCTTCATTAGAATTATTACACTAGATTCGTTCCCAGCTCATCATCCCACAAACAAAATGCCCCACAATTTATATGGAAAACTAAGCTAAAACACGAAGAAACAGAATTATGATGCTACATTTCTTTTAACTAACCCCTAATTTTTTTCCCTTACCATCTAAAACATAAATCTAGACAGCCACATGTCTAAACACATGAATTCTACTCACAACTCCAGAGACTTGAACTAACCGCAACCTACTAGCATTAGAACCCTAGCAATTCAATGACTTTCTCATTAAAATCCTTAAAAACTCCTAATCACACACCCCATTAACATATCTGGGTACACCCAGAAATTCAGTCAAAAGTGGGAATATAATGTTCATCTACCTTATCTTCACCTACTTGGAATCAGTTCTTTCAAAAGTATTATCACACAGTACAAAGAAAAAAAAAACCCAGACAGTAAATTAAGTCTAAACTTCACAGATCATTAAAAAGATTAGAAATTTACTTGATGATCGTGAAAGTTAAGCAAGAAAGATATAAAATCTGTGTTCGGTTAATCGATAGTTAGTAATAAGAATAAATATAATATACTTACAGAAGGATTAGAAGGATCAGAAGGTCGAAGTTGGCTAAAGTTATGAGGGTTAAATGAAGGCCAGTCACCAAGCAAAGACCCCATTAGAATGCGAGATGGAGAGGTTAAGAGAGACAACAATGGTCTGATTCTAGAACCAACCTCCGCAGGTTGGCATGACAAATTTCTTAGTCTTTATAAGTCCATAAACAGAGAGAGAAGTGGCTAATTGGGCTCTTTTAGTTAAGACTTCCTTTTGTCCCACACATACCAACTCGTGCGGGGAATCAATCACTCCTATCCTCCGTCGTATCACGTATGGTTGGAACTATTTAAGTTGGAACTATAGATTCAGTTTCGATATGTAAAAATAATTAGGAATAATCTTATCATTAATTTTTTTTATTTTGTTTTCATCTTTTAACTAATATTAGTTTGGGTAAAATACACGATTAAATCGTGTAGTTTAGTTTTTTTTTTCATTTTACGTTTTCAAATAGTTTATAAGTTATATAACTTTACATCTAAAAAAAAATAACAAAAATTTTAGAATTATTTATAGGATTATTATTATAATTAAATTAATGATTAAAAAGTCATTATACTAAATATTGCAAATTTATCATCAAATTAAAAAAAAAAAACACTCTAACCACCACTCTATTAAAATGTTGTTATTTGGTGTGAAATGATCTCCCATGTATATTAACCTTGAAGAGGTTGGAATCATTCATATTAAAGATATTTACTAACCATCATTTTGGTTCAAGTTTGTTGCAAGGTAATAAAATTGCAACTAGAGGTTATGGAATAAGCTAAGATGGTGATAGCTTATAAATATAACCAAGTAAATAGAGCAAAGGTAAAAGCAAGTGGAGAGCTAAAAAGAGAGAGAAAAAGTTTCTTGAAGAGTAGAAGCAGTGGCTACAACACTGTTACGAGAGAAAATTGTGAAACAAATAAGTTAAGAGTTGGAGTAAAGTAGAGGGTGTTCCTTCTCCTTCATTATTATAGGATTTGTGTTTTCTCTCTACTAATAAGATTGGCTTCTTCGTGGATGTAAACGATTTTCCAAACCATGTAAATATTCTGCTTTCAATAGGTAAAACTCGAAACTCAAATAATCCTAACAAGTGTTGTCAGAGCATGATTGATGAAAATATTAAGTGTGTTGATTTTACATATAGTTATGAAACTTGACCCGACAAATTGTTCCAAAACCTAGGCGACCTGGGGCCTTCGTTAAGTTTTAAACTAAACAAATCTAAATATGCGATTGGTCTAATCAAACCCGGGTGACCTGTCTGGTAAACTCAAAACTCAGGTGAATTGGCGTAACTCGAGAACCAACTTTTTTTAACATTTTTTTATTTTTTTAATAAACCCTAAAATGTAAAATTAATTTATGAATACTTAACCTCACGTTTATTTTTTAAAACCTACATCCACATGGATTATTTCTTAACTTTTTAATATAGGATAATTATACGACACTTCATACCTTACATTTTTATAGCCTACATTCATATGAATTGTTTCTTAACATTTCGATGTAGGGTAACTATACTACACTTCATGCCTCATATTTTTTTATAACCTACTTCCATATGAATTGTTTATTAACTTTTTGATATGAGATAATTATACTATATTTCATGCCTTATATTTTTTATAGCCTTTATCCACATGAATCATTTCTTAACTTTTCGATTTAGGACAACCATACTACGCTCCATGCCTCACATTTTTTTTATAGCCTACATCCATAACATCCATATGGATTGTTTCTTAACTTTTCGATGTGAGATAACAATATATAGTCTACATTTACATGGACTGTTTCTTAATTTTTTTAATACGGGATAACTATATTACACTTTATACCTCATATTTTTTTATATCCTACATCCATGTGAACTGTTTTTTAAGTTTTTTTTTTATGTGGGATAACTATATATAACTTATATTAATATGGATTGTTTTTTAATTTTTTGATGTGGGGTAACTATACCACACTTTATGCCTCATATTTTTTTTATATATAGTTTACATCCATATAGATTATTTCTTAACGTTTCGATGTGAAATAACTATACTATACCTCGTACCTCACCTTTGTTTTTTTATAGCCTACATCCATAAGCATTGTTTCAAAACTTTTTCATGTGAAATATTAAAACCTAAAAAAAATTTATTTTTCCATGTTAACTTGGGTTGACCCGTGACCCAGCCACTTGGCCAGGTCAACCACTAGGCTAGGTTAAATAACTATGTCTATGATTTACTTAGAAATGAAAGTGGTCTAAAATGTATTTTGGATATACCACCATGATAAGGAGGCTGATAGGAGCATGATGGTGAAAATTATGTGAAAAATAAACGTCCAACATGGCCACACACATTTGCAAATGATGATAAGGGATCTAGCCCACGTGTTGATGCGCTACATGCACCTTCTTTACCTAAATTGGTTGACTAGACTTGAGACTAGTTAAGGCAACCAAATGAGCTAACCCAAAACTAGTGACATGCCAGTACCCAGCTAACATGCATGGTCATTGTCTAGTCATCGTTCGGTCAACTAACAAGTCATCCTCGAGTCCCATTGTCATGTCATCGAGCTAACAATTCAAGTTGAGCTAAAGTGAGTCAAGTTGAATAAAAGTTGAGCTGAGCCATTAAACCTAGATAACGATCCAATATAGGTGATCTTATGAGCAATTGTATTTGTTGTTGAATTTGGGCCTTTTTAGGCCATATTATGTTTAATCAAATCCAAGTCATCTGAAATGTGATTAAGATGATTTTAAATTTGTTTCCAAGTAATTTGATCATTTTAGATGCAATGGTATGGTCCAATTAAGGAGACTTAGACTAAAAATAATGGTGAGAAGAAAGATTGTCTAAGTAGAAAGGGGCATATAAAGGTTATATTAGTGGTAGATTGGTAATATATAAAAAAAGATCACACATGTTAGCCCAATACATGTGATGGATTGTAGTGGTGCTTGAAGTTACCTTGAGGGAACATAAAATTGGGTACTCTTGACACCCAATCATGTGAAATATAGAGGATCAGAGTGTAGAGTGATGATGATTGTAAGACTAATTTTGACAAATCTAAAGCACCAGTAATCTCGTTAAATGTAGAAAAATTAATAGGTACATAACCTATGATGTACAAATCATTTGTAATAAGATTGAAAAGGAAATCTCATGATTATACAATGGTAAAACTATCAAGGATAACCATAAAACAACTAGCATATAGCTGTGTATATAAAAAGAAAATATGGTGAATAGATATGGCCTAAGAAGTTCTATCTAAGAGATTGGATTTTAAATAAGACTAGTGTGACTTCTCTAATTTTTCTTGAAAACTTGCTTAGTGGAAATATTATCCATATGGTACTATTTTGGTACATATAATAGTTTGTATTAAAATGGTGGTAGTCAAGTAAGTTGATAAAAAAAAACAAACAATTTGAGTTTTACAAATTGAAGGATCTGATGGAGTTGATTTCTTAGAAGATGCTAGACTTGATGACTATTATTTCTCAATAGTGGAATTGAGAAGGTCCTTGATGGTCGAAGATAAAAACAGTAAGATAGAGAAAAATATCAACATCTTATTTTGACTCGGAGAGGTGTCATGACAAGAGAAGTTATTATCAAATATATGCGTGCAATAGGGGAAAACCTGAAGAACAGATATTGCACTAATACATTGAGAAAATGTGCAGGTGTACCCAAAAGATCCAAGTAATATAAAAATGAGATAAGATAAGTGCAATGAGAAGATGTGTTCTTAATGAAACTCATAGTAGAGACTAAATCAAGGGTTGTATAATAAAAAGTCAACAAGAAGTCTCTTGCACTCTTATTGAAGATAATGGCAAAAATATTTTCAATGCATCCAAAGAATTGAAAGAGGATCTATTGCATAAGCACATAATTAAGAGGTGTGATCGCCTATAATAAAAGGCAAAGATACTTCGGTTGAAGATGTGAATAGATTTATGAGCATCCTGAGTAAGTAGGTGAAAGTGAGATGATAAAATGAGTAGAAACTTTGAATATAAAAATTAATAAGGAGGATTACAAGGGATATACCACAACTCTATTTCTTTATGTGATCAATGATAATGATCTCTCTCATAATACACATGGTGATAAAGAGTGTTGGAGCCATTAAAAGGCATCTAAAAGGAAAAATGATGCAATCATTCAATGAGAAAAAAAAAACGACACCCTAATAAGAAAGTGTGAGGGTTATGATGTGAGACCAATTATAGATTGCCTCATAGTTGATGTTACAACTGGATATAACAAGTGTATTCATAGCCAATGAAGTGGTTAGAAAAAGTATAAAGACAATTATGGAACAACTTTTCATAGGTTGCACCCATGGTAAAAGTGAAGAGTCAGTTGAACTTTTGAATGAAGAGAAAATGACTCATGGAAAAGAAAGACATGGTTTCTAGGATGAAAAAGAGGCAACCATATCATATAGATGAATAGACTATTAAAAAAATGACGAGTTTGCACTGTAATACTTCATTAGTGATTGTTGCACTTGAAAATAGATATTTTCATTAAAAGGGGTGTTTTAAGCCTCTGTGAAAGGTTTAATTGATCATTATAAACTGAGCATGATTGAGAAGATCGATTGGGGAATGAGATGTACGCTATAGACAAGCATGAACACTCTTCAGATATGATGCATTAGGTCATCTGGTTGTGGTGACCATTTGGTGTAAGCAAATACATGTTTTGATGATTATGGTGATTGAAAGGTTTGACGAGTACCTATACACTTAGCTAAGACACTCTTAGAATAGTAAGCTTGGAAGAGCTATAATATAGAGGCATATGTTGAAACAATAAAGAGGATAATCACCCCATATGAACAATAAATAGAGTGATTATTGGAATGTTGACATCCAGTATGACATGACAGCTCATGAGCATTGGTTTTGAAGAGGTTAGCATCGTCCATATTAAAGATAGTTGGCAACCACCATTTTGGTCCAAGCTTGCTATAAGGTTAAAGTCTAAGAAAGTCACATGTAGAGGTGTTGGAATAAGATGGAATATTGGCCATCTTAGCTTATAAATATAGCCAAACAAAAAGAGTAAAGGTAAAAGGGAGAAGAAAATAAAAGTGTGTGAGCTGTCTCAAAGGAAAAAACAGTGGTTGTAATTGTAACATTGTCATGAGAAAATATTATGAGACAAATCAATTGAGAGTAAGAGTAGAGGGTGTTCCTCCTCCTTCATTGTTGTATAATTTATGTTTTCTCTCTACTAATAAGATTGGCTTCTCCATAGATGTAGATGATTTCATAAACCATGTAAAATATTATGTTCCGCCTCCAACATGAAAAGATTAGAGCAACCATGGACCTATCCTTTTTCTCTTTTCTATTGTTGTTTTTAATTTTTTAAGGTGAGATCCATGGCTTCCAACCTCTAAATAGTGAAAAAGGGACCAAGATCCTCATCAAAAAGAGTTTATTGACCAAGTTTTTCAATAAAAAATCCAAATTTTGCTATAAAAAGAGTTTTTCAAAAATAGTTTATTGAGCAAGATCTTTTTCAAAAAAAAGTTTACTGGCCAAGTTTTTCAATAAAAAAATCCAAATTTTTCCGAGGTTTAAAGTTCATGATGATAAAAACCCAAATTCCATTAAAAACCACCAAAATCCAATTAAAAAACCTAGTTTCAGAGAGTTTTCACTTTCTGATGAGTCATAAAAAAGATTGAGTGCTCTAATATTATTTCTCCCTACTTTCTGCAACCACTACAAGAAAAGTTTGTGCTCTTTCTCTGTCCATGAAACCCTTGTTAATTATCACATATCAAATTGAATTTCCACTCCTAAAAAATCTTATAAAATTATGTGTGTGAGAAGACTTGATGATGATTGAATTTTTAATTCTTACTAACTCTTCATACCACAGGATCAAAAGAAAAAATTAACTTAAAAACACTTTAAAAGTGATTAAGCAAACTAAAAAAAAAAAGTAAATAGTAAAAGATTTCCAAGGGAATTAACCCCAAAAATGAATTTAATCAAAAACCTTGATAATCTTAACCTATAAATGAATTTAATCAAAACACAAAAAACCCATTTTTAATTGGCATAGAAGGAAGAAACTTATACCAAAATTAGGATTTTGTACTTTTTGGTTTTATTTGTTAACAAGAAGTGGGCTTTATCGAGATTCATCAAACTCATGTTTAATATAACCTACCGTTTTATGCACAAATACAAAATTTAAAAATTAAACCAAAATAATCTATCTACTTCAATCTTCCCCTAGCCCTAGCCCTAACTTTAATTATGTTTCTAATCATCAATAACAAGATTTTGATGACTGGTCAAATGATGAGAATGAGGGTAAAGATAACGATGTTAATGATGCACAAAATCAATTGGGATTGAAAAAATCCACTTCTTATGATTATTCTTTCTAACTAATTTTATTTTGTTGCCAGAATTTTTTCCTAATAACATATTTAGTATATAGAAACAAATAAAATTTAATTAACTAAGCGAGAGAGAAAAGAAGTCATGGTTTTGAAAGAGGAAAATAGTTTGAGAAATTTAATATATGACATGTGATATATCTTATTGGACTAATATTATATACGAGGATAAATTTGTTTTTTTATCCAAATTTAAAATTCATATTAACTCACAATGAAAACTATAATTTCTAGAAGGATAAAGGAAAAATGAAAAACTAAACTACATGATATAAAGTATTAGTTCTCCTAGACTAAACCAAGTTCTTTTTAAGATTCGTTTGTTTTGCGTAAAATATTTTATAATAAAATATTTCATAAGTTTTGCCATGTTTGTTTTCGGAAAATACTTTTATGTGTTTGTTTCTCGTAAAATATTTTACAGGAAAATTGGTTAATGAAAAATATTTTATAGTCAACTTTTAAACTTATCTCATTAGCTAAAAAACATTTTATATTCATGAAATTTCATAAAATATTTTACAAATAGTAATCTATTTATAATATCATCCAACTATTTCAACCACCACTACCATCTTTTCTTTCACGACCACCTCCACTATCATCGTCATCTCACTATTACTATCTCATTTTTCATCACCACAACGGATCGTCTCCCTCCATAACCACTATATATTTAAAAATATTTTATATGTAAAATATTTTATGCAAAACAATCATGCCCTTATCTAGATCTTTAGTAAATGATAGATTAACATATTTGCTAGTGATGTATGCCCAAGATGGAGTTGGATGTTGAAAACGTGATATAAGAAAACAAGAACAGTTACATGCTTAATACAAAAAAAGGGATATATTTAAAAACTTGTATTCCAGTCATGTTGATTTTGAGGACATAGTTTTGGTTATGATAGTCTGTGAAGATTGTTTTGAGATATATCGGAAGAGATATTGATATGCTCATGTTCTTGTTTTGGTCAAGTGCTTGGTTTTCCTGTATGGTTTATTTTTCTTTTGATTCGGTTTGCGCGGTGTTTGGTTTGATTTTTTTTTTTTTTGGATAATGATTCATTAGGCATCCATCATTTTTTTTTTACATCCTTCCTTTTTTTTCAATTATGCTTTTTTAGGTTCGTCTGTGTTATGCTACTTTCCTTTTATACGTGGTGTTTGTTCTTATGGTCATGTAAGCAGGTGATAATTTGTTTGGCTGGACTTTTAAAGTATTTTTTATTTAAAAATATATTAAAATAATATTTTTTTATTTTAAAAAAGTTATTTTTTATACCAGTGCATCAAAATAATTTAAAAATATTAATTTAAAAAAAATCAATTTTTTTTATAAATACTTTGAAATCATAAAAACAAAAAGAATTTTAAGACGCTTGGTTTCTTTCACGCGTGTCTAACCTCTTGGCTTAAGCTGGATTGGGTACTTGGTTTTATTTCGACTAGGCCTGGTTCTATATCTTTGAATAGCCTAATATTTGAGCTCTTTTTCCAGGCTTAATTAGCTTATAGATTTGAGAGATTGTTGTTGTTTTCGGGGAAAAAACCTGCCAAGACTTGAGTCCATATTTCAAGCTTTTCTGCACTGTCATTGGTGTTGAGAAATGACTTCAACTGTCTGTTGCAGCAGTAGTGAAGCTCCAAAACGACTAGGTTTAAATCCATGCAGCCTTTTTGTCTTAGTGGCTTCTTAGTTTCAACCATGTTTTTTTTATGTTAGACTACCTCGTGTTTTATTTTATATTAATCTTGCAATGTCAGTGGTGAACGGTGTCTGCTTGCTTTATTTTATATTAGAGCAAGGTGGAGAGTTTTTGTTTTAACAAAACGAAAGCTGAGATTTGTGATAGGCTTCTTGAGAAAGTTGATGCCTTTCAGCCATGTAATTTGAATTTTCAGACCGTCCATGCTTGGTTTTCATGTCTAAGTTTGCTTCCTTGCCTGATTACAGTTTACAAGGTAATTACATGTGTAAACGATATACTACTGGTTTAGCTCTTGGCAAAAGAGTTTGGATCATGACTCTCAGCGAAGAATTTCTTGTTCTTCAATGGCATATAACTGCTACATGGAGCTCTGTATTTGTTGGCTTGTGATTCTGTTACTGTTAAATGTAGTTTGCTTGCACGATTTTCTTAGCTATGTACTTCCCCAGATAATCGTATCCATGGAAGTATAAAGCTTCGATTTCTGCTCTTTTGCCACTCTGAACCATCAATGTCAATTCTTCTCTGTGTTTCTCCTGTCAAATGTAATCGACGTGGTAAAGGTGCTGGTTATGTTAAAAAGTGAAGGTGCAGTTTTGTAGTTCTGCTGTTTCTTTTTATTCTCCTTAACTAATCTGTTGGCAGAGAGAGTGTGGGGCACCTCTTCACCAGAGCTAAGATCTTGGGAAATTGAAAGAGGGTAATATACTTGCTAGCATACCTGCAAAGTTTCTGAGGACATCAAGCTTTTAGCAATCTGCAAGTCTCTTGGCTTCAGTGAGACTAAAGATTCTTCAGGTATTAGCTGAAGATCGTCCCCTCGCAGTCCCAGCCACTTCACATTGCATGCTTCAGAAAGGAAGAACCCCGATTAGCATTTGTTGTCATTTCGAGACAAGGGGGCGTAACAGATAACAATCAGAATGACAACGCAAAAACTTACCATATCTGTAAGCCTCGAGACCCATTCCTATGCTTCCGAACTTGAAGGTGCATAGTATAGCTAATCCAGCTGGATTCCTTGTAAAGGTGAATCCAGGAATAATGTATAAGAGTTAAAAACAGAAGGCAGAAGTACGCCCATTAGAGTTACAAGTATTTAAGGTCATCCATACCAGTCAACCAGTGCCATAATTGGCAACTCAGGAAAAGTCCGGCTCATTCGGTGAAGAAGAAACCTATAAGGCATTTAACATTGTGATAATAATTAAAGCAACCAAGATAAAAACAAAAGAACATCAATTTTACCTTGTGGCTATATCTGGGTATCCTTTGGCTGTAATGAGAATGCTTGGAATGTGATTGAATACGCGATCCTCAGCCAATCGCTGGAATATTGCATGCTGCACAAATCCACGAGTGTCACTTACTGCCTGGAAACTGGAAACTGGAAACCCAGAAGAAATTTGATAAAAAGGACTAAAATAAACAAATACCTTCTCCACAATAATAATGTACCGGGCATCTGTCTTCATAACCAATCTGTCCAATAAATCCAAGTCTCCAGAAATTGCATACCCAGAAGATCCACATTCAGAACAGTCCACCACCTCTTTGTCTGGCTCCTATCACATAAAACCAAGAAACCAAAGAGCATGAAGATACTTATTGACATTTGCTTCATAATCTGCAAAACAAAACAGAATTCAACAATTCAATTATTTGCCTGCAACAACAAACGGCCAGCAACAATTCCTCTACTGGATGCCATGATTCCAAGACTATAACGACTGCACCGAAGCAAACCTACAACATCTGTGATACACAAATTTAACACCATTCTCTCAATTGAGCAAAAACCAATACGCAAAAAAATAAAATTAAACAGACCTTGGATTGTCCGATTAACCTGCAATTGAGACGAGAAACAATCCGGCGAAACACAAAGCAGCTTATAAAACAGCTCACGCTGCGTTACCCGCTTTTCTTGTGACAAAATCTTAAAGCACATCTCCATCACCTTCCACACTGCATTATTAGCCCAAACAAAGCGAGATTTTAATTAAAAAAATGAAAGAAATTAGCTGCAGTAATTTTGATTTAGTTACCTCTAATAAATGCTTTAGCTGCATTTGCTCTCATTAAAGTCCTTTTACAAAATGAACGGGAGAGGAAAATCCACGTATCATCATCCGTCAATAGTCCTTGACTTACTCGCCTATTACTCGATTTTCTATTTATCTTTCCCATCCATATCAAACAAAATCAATTTAGCGTATCTGAACCCCAAAAAATTTTCAATTATTTAACCAAATTCGAATAAATTTTGCTTAATTATCATACCAGAAGGAGGTCTGATATTGCCGGATCAGTACAAGTCAATATCTTCAGAAAATTGAGCACCGCTACTTCGATTCTCGCTCGAACCTTATCCAAACCAAAAAGAAAAGAAAAGAAAGAAAGAATCACAGCTTTTATTATTATTATTCTTATTATTATTGATTGGTTGAGGATGATTATTACCTCAGAAGGAGGGAGGATATCGGCGTAACATATTTCTCGATCGGCGAAGAATCTCATTGGCGACGATTTGCAGAGATCTTCCCTTTATTCCCCTGAATTTGAACATGAGAATATGATTAAAAAAAAATTGAAGGGGCAAGAAAGGGTAAAACAAGGCGCCATTTGTGATTTGAATTTTAAGAAGCTTCCAGCCCATATATTAATCTGGGCATACTTGGGCTAGTCGTGGTCACTTAATGGGCTTTCTTTTGATTTCACAGCCGCCGTTTTATTATTTATTGTGGGTGTTCCTAAATTCACCGAAAGCACGGCTGCAAAATGAACAAAAATTCCATAATTAATGACGCTCTTTTCAAAACCATTTTTTTCTTATGGAAATTAAATGAATATTTTTAAAAGTGTTATAATTTAAATTCCAAAATAGAAATAAAAAAATATTTCAATTATTATCTTATGATTGTATGAAGAAATAAAAAGTAATTAATAGAAGTAAATAATATAAAAACAAAATTTAAAATAATATTAAAATATATGTTTTGTTTTCATTGAATATTTATGCATAATTGTTTTAAAAGTAGTACATATTAGTTTCATATATAATTATAAAAAAATATATTAAAATAAAAAACTTGAATATTATTAAAAAATTTATTAAATAATTGAATTTTTTTAAAAAAAATATTATTGCAATTAATTATTTAAATAAAATTTTTATTTCAAAATGTAAAAAAATTATTAAAAAAAAAACAGAGAGCCTAGAGAATCAGGTCTAGGGCATGACGACTTGAAAGGATGGCTCAAGCATATTGAACAAGAAGGCCAGTCCCATGCGCTTAGGCTTAAAGCCTAGGTCCATGTTTTTGCACCCAAAAACAAAAATTAAATAATTTGTTTACCAAAAAAACATCACATTCTAAAATCATTAAGACGTGAGATGCTTTTACTGTAGACTTTACACTGTAAATTGTCAAATTAAATCATTATGGATTGGAGAAATGATTTCTTATAATTTTTAATTTGATTTTTAAAAC
>Ga0325414_1002515_pt1 | contig 18641 bp, 12 predicted proteins | sample PopdelMetagenome_8_FD_206183 | JGI IMG/M metagenome (GOLD analysis project Ga0325414, IMG submission 206183) | Populus deltoides microbial communities from Bellville, Georgia, United States - Leaf-PdKOR-R3 | ecosystem: Host-associated > Plants > Phyllosphere > Phylloplane/Leaf | place: USA... | reverse complement strand
AACACAGAGAAACACACTTTTATATATATATATATATATATATATATATATATATATATATATATATATATATATGGGGTGAGTATAATAATAATAGTGCAATTAAATAAAAAACAAGAAGAGAGTCGGCAACCCACACAAAAAGAAAAAAGATATTTGGAGACCTAAAAGGGAAGAAACAAAGAGGGGAAGACCAGACTTAAAAGGTATAATAAATGAGGGATAGAAACAAAAAAAAAAGGGGGGAGGCGGGGGGGGGGTGGGGAAAGCTACCATCCTTTAAAGGAGGAGAGCTAACAACAAAAAAGAAAGAAAAAGGGAGAAGAAGATTCATTCACTGCCTCTTCATTTTCTCTCAAGAACAAACAAGAAGAACCACATGCAATCCACCATATGAGAGGAAACTAGAAGGGTGAGGGAAGATTTAAACATAAAAAGACAAGACAAGAGAAGAAGAAAGCCAAGAAAGAGCTAATGACAGAAAAGGAAGAGAAGAAGAACAACCGAAACATTTGAGGGAGAAGGGGTTCCAAGGAGCAGAAAACACAACTAGGACAAATCTAAGACCTTTCTAGAGCAATTTCAAACATTCTAGGTAAGTTGCATGCAAGAAAACAACAACCCTAGGTTAAGTTCTTGAGAAAATCTCAGGGTAAGTTAAGGTAAGGATGAGTGTGGAGGAGAGGTAAAGAAAGACTAAGTGATATTCTTGACCCAACTAAAGGACAAAAAAACTAGAGGAAGGTTTGCAGACCTTCAGCCAAATATGAACAAAGAGGGAGGAGAAATATGTTGATACTAATTAAGCATGCATGTTGAGAGATAATGTTGAATTTCATAAAATTATGATATGCTGATATTTGAAAACATATGAACAACCTTGTTACACATATTCTTATGAAGCCTAATCCCTAAATGAACTATGTCTTTATGTGTGATCGTTAACGTGAGAAAATGATGAAATTCTATAGGTAATAGTGGATGAAAGAAGGAAAAGAAATGCCTGAAAAAAGATGGTTTGTGTGCTGAACACCCAAACCGGAAAAAAATCTGGGTTGTTATGTTAATTAATGTATGCCCAGGAATTGACATAGATAAAGGCATAATATGAAGTATAGCCCCCATAGAAGTTGTAGTCTGAGATGTTAACTTTCCAACGAGTCCGACCTAGCTTAATTTGGAGCTCTAGAGCTCTAGATATAGGTAAACATTTGAGGGGATGTCGAGTTGTCAACCCTGCTGGTAGATTCGGCCAAGTTAACAAAATGGTGAAATTTAACCACGTTAAGAGTATAATTTATTCCCCCTTGTAAAATGTGTAGCAGCATGTCCTGACTTAAAAAAAAATAAACCTTATTTGAAATTGAATTAGTGATGTTTGTTATGACTGCTAATGAACAGAAATCCTAAAAGATAATAATGGGAGGGTAAATGTAAAAATAATGGTAAAAGAGAAATGAATGTTGTCACCATTTCTATTACTATGTTGTTAAATGTGATTGAGAATTGAATAATGGTTTTCCCAGATTGGGAAAAAGGTGGCACGATGATGTGCTCTTGATGAAATTTAGGATTTTATGGAATGAAAAATAATGGTGATCCTTAGAAGAATAAATAGGGATATAATCATAGATGACAAATTAATAATTCAAGAGCCATTTTTGTGCATTGACTAGTGTATGATTAAATATATATGCATGTATTGTGTAAATTCCCTTTTCTATTTTATTGTATGCGTATTTTATTTATTCTAAAAATTATAAATTGCAGGTCCTTCCCACTCATGTTAGGAGTAGTATTTAGGTCCCCTAGTTTTCTTTTGCATAAATTAAGAATGTAAGAATTACCAATGTATTTTGTTCTTAAGTGACCATGTAACTCAGAACATAATAATGTCATCCTTGTAATTTTGTGTTTGGAATACTGGATTGTATTATTTTGTATTTGAAATTCAAATGTTTGTATGCTTCTCTTATTTGTTAAATTATGTATGTTAAATGTGAAAGAAATTGAGTAGATAAAATGCCATATTTATGTTCTTGAATATATTGTTGAGTTGGACTTGTTGTGGTTGCGATATGATTGAGATGTGAGTATAAGAAGTGTACAGGATGATAGTCGATAACTTGAAACCTCTCAGTATAGGAGAGACTCTGCTGAAATTTCGATAGAAATTTCGGTAAACCTTAAATAATGGAAAAAACAATTACCCACAAATTCGGTAGTGTATTTATGTTGTTTGATCCCGAAAATGGGAATGTTACAATTTGGTATCAACGCCTCTAGTTGAAATTTCAGGGACTGAAGTAATGATGTGGTTTTGGAAAATATATTGCAGGATGGTTCATACATGATAAGAAGCAGTGACAGACTCATCTCCCGTGAGGAGGAGAGAGTATGACTCATTGGATGGTAATGAAGCCGAAAAGGATCCACTGATGGACTCTGCCTCTTATCTACTTGCAGCATCAACCCATTCTGAGAAGGGAGAATCACGGAGGCATCAAGATGACCCTGCACCCGGTCGGGCAGAAGTGTTGCTACCCAGAGCATAGGGTGGTCATGGACTAGAAGATAGGCCTCTACCGGCTGTACTGACGGCCACACCAAATCCATATTTGAACCTGTGTTTCTGGTGTAACTGGTCAAGGCAGTAGCAGCAAGGATGGCTGCAAGCACATCCAGTCTCGCCCCTCGGGCAGAGAGAGTGGTTACCCTAGTTCAATGGGTGAAGGGTATGCGAGAAATGAGTTGTACAACCTATTCAGGGGAAGAAGATGCTAAAGTAGCAGGACATTGGTTGAGAAAGGTAGAAAGGGTTATAGATCAGATGCAAGTGCTAGAGGAAACTCGGGTTGACAGGGTGACCCAGTTATTGATAAAGAAAGCCCACTCCTAGTGGGAAACTATTAGAGAAAGGAGAGAAAAAGAAGGGTTGAGCTAGAGAGATTTTTGAGAGGAATTTGAAGAGAGGTATTACTCTTAGTAGCACAGAAAAGAAAAAGAGCAGGAGTTCCTCGACCTGAAGTAGGGGGAGATGACAGTTCTGGAATATGAGAGGAGGTTTTAGGACTTAACTATCTTTGCCACCACCTACCTCCCTACCGAGCATCATCGAGTATAATGGTTCTGAGATTAGCTTAGGCAGGAGCTGAAGATAATATTAGTAGTTACACAGTTTCAGTCCATCTGGGATCTAGTGCGGGCTGCGCAGGGTATGGAGAGGGCGATGAATGATACTCCAAAGCTAGCTAGTGAATAGAGTCAAATGACATGGTTTAAAAGAAAGGACTTTGTGCCTCTGCTAGGGAGAGCTCTATATCCGAAGAAGGGTAAAGGTAGTCAATCTTTTAGGCAACTCCAAAAGGGATGGGGAAGTTTTGTTCATGGAGGGAGTTCAGGGGGAGCTAGACAGGCCGCTATTGGGGGACATACCGGGGGTCAGAATCGGCAAGGAACCAGTATTGCAGGAGGACCCGCGGAACAAAGGGAGCCTACCTACTTGTTGTGTTATGAGGTGTAATCAGAAACACCCTAGGGACTATTTTACAATGCTGAGAAGATGTTATATTTCCAGAGATAGGGGCACCGATGGAGGGACTGCCAATACTTGGGGAGAGTTTGCTTTCACTTCGGGGACATAGGTCACAGAAAAAGAGAATGTCCACGCAGGGCCACTAAAGGGGTACATAAACAGGGGGCTACCACACAAAGCCAACAACAATCAGTGACAATGGATTGACTCGTACAACCTACTCAGTCGAGAGCAAATGCCAATAGGGGCTGACCTTGGTTCCAGGAAGAGAGGACTCGGGGCAAGATATACCACATGACTCAGGAAGATATGGGGGCGATGCTAAATGTTGTAGCAGGTACATTGCAACCAGGCTCAATTCAAGTTCATACTTTAATTAATCCTGAAGCTAGTCATTTTTTTTGGCTTATGGAATTGTGAATAATTTGAATGTGCCACCAGGTAGACTAATTGTAGGAATGACAATTAGTACGCCCTTAAGAGAAAACATAAACATTGACGATGTATATAAAGGTGTGGTATTATACATCGAGGGAGCGGAATTGAGGGTGGACCTTATCCCATTAGAATTATATTACTTTGATTTGATTCTGGGTATGGATTGGCTGAGTAGACATAAAGCACAAATGGATTGCTTTACTAAAATTATGGTTATCCAAAGGGAGGGTGAAAAAAAGGTAGTATTTAGGGGAGAGAGAAGGGTAGTCCTAAATTCTATAATTTCAGTCGTGACGGCCAGGAAATTGATTAGGAAAGGGTGCCCCGCATGGTTGTCTCATGTAAGAGAATTAAAGAAGGGAAGCATAGAATTAGTGGATATTCCATTGTAAAAGAATTTCCAGATGTGTTTTCAGAGGAATTACCTAGGCTACCCACAATTAGGGAAATTGAAGTTTCCATTAAAACCCTTCCAGAGGTCAACCCTATATCATAATCTCCTTATAGAATGGCCCCCATAGAACTAGCTGAACTAAAGATCCAACTTCAAGACTTGTTGGGCAAAGGATTCATACTGCCAAACAACTGGGGAGCTCTGGTATTATTTGTGGAAAAAAAAGATGGCACATTTCAGCTGTGTATAGACTATCGTCAGTTGAATAAAGTGATGATAAAGAACAAGTACCCATTATCGCGAATAAATGATTTGCTTGATCAGTTGAAGCAAGTTAACCCGTAAGGAAGTAAAGTTTATTTGGTCGAAGGAATGTAAGGAGAGTTTGTAGTAGTTGAAAGAGAGACTCACCTCCATCCTGGTCTTAGCCGTTCCTTCGGGAACAGGGCGGTTCGTGGTATACAGTGATGCTTCAAAGAGGGGTCTGGGATGTGTGTGCTAATGCAGCATAGGAAAGTGATCGCCTATGCCTCCAGATAGCTGAAGCCACATAAAGTGAACTACCCGGTCCATGACTTAGAACTTGCGGCAGTAGTATTCTCCCTACGAGTATGGAGACATTACCTATATGGGACGCAAGTTTAAATTTTTACTAATTATAAGAGTTTGAAGTATTTAATGTCACAAAAAGAGTTAAACATTCGGCAAAGAAGATGGGTGGAATTGATAAAGGATTATGATTGTATGATTGATTACCATCCGGGTAAGGCCAATGTGGTAACAAATGCTTTGAGCAGGAAAGGGAAAGTGGTGGTTGATGATTCAGGGAATAAAGAACATGAGAGTTTAATAGAGTTGAAAAAGATGGGTTTGCGACTAAGTGTGGGTCCAGAAGGGTCAATACTAGCTCAAGTAAAAATTCAATCGATGCTTCAATATAAAGTCTTGGAAGCTCAGCTGGCAGACATGGGAGTAGGAAAAATCAAGGAATAGATAAATCGGGGCATAGAGATACCTTTTCAAATTTCGTTAGAAGGATTGGTGGCAATGGGCAAACGAGTCTACTTGCCCAATAATAAGTTACTGAAGGAAGAAATCCTAAAAGAAGCTCATGAATCTCGATTTACAACTCACCCCGGGAGCACCAAGATGTACCAGGATTTAAAGGAATATTACTGGTGGCCAAACATAAAAAAAGAGATAGCAGAATACGTATCAAGATGTGGGATATGCCAGCAAGTCAAGATAGAGCATTTGAGGTCGGCAGGGGAGTTACAATTGTTGCCAATTTTGGAATGGAAATGGGAGAACATAAACATAAAAAAGGAGTTAGCAGACGGATGGTCCGTCCGAAAGGACTATCCAGACACTTGAAGACCTTCTAAGGTCATGCGAAACCAGTTAAGATTATGGATCAAAGCAAAAAAGTGTTAAGAAATACAAAAGAGCCATTAGTAAGAGTATTGTGGAGGAACTCCCAAATAAAAGAAGAGACATGGGAGAGAGAATCAGAGATTAAAGAAAAATACCCCCATCTATTCTTCGAAACAAGTACGTTGCTTAAATTTCGAGGATGAAATTTTTGTTAGGAAGGGAGAATGTAAAACCACGAGAAACACACTTGTGTGTGTGTGTGTGTGTATATCATTATGGTGAGTATAATAATAATAGTGCACTTAAATAAAGAAGAAAAAAAGAGTCGGCAACCCACATAAAAAGAAAAGAGACATTTGGAGACCTAAAGTGTGGAAGAAAAAAGTGTGGAAGAAATAAAGAGGGGAGGAACAAACTTAAAATGTATTAATAGATAAGGGATAGAAAAAAAAAAGGGAGAGATAGAGAAGAAAAGTGCCATTCTTTGAAAAAGAAGAGCTAACGGCAAAAAAGAAAGAAAAAGGAAGAAGAAGAGTAACTCACTACCTCTTTATTTTCTCACAAGAACAAACAAGGAGAATCATATGCAATCCATCATATGAGAGGAAACTAGAAGGGTGAGGGAAGATTCAAACATCAAAAGACAAGGAAAGAGAAGAAGAAAGCCAAAAAGGAGCTTGTAACAGTCTGACTGTACGATCGATCATTGTTAAAAGTTCCCAACACATCCTCTTTATTTAAGGGTATTTTTTTTTACCAAAAATTCAGCAGAATTTCATTTACATTTAGAACATCTCAAGTTATTGACTACTACCAATTTACTCAATCAATCCCATCATCACAAGGTCTTATAATTCCGCAGTGTATACAGTCTACACAATATATATATATCCTACAAGTAAGTTCAATATGAACATAGTCCAAACATCATATCATAAAATTTAAAAGAAAGAAATACTAACATGCAAAGAAAGCATTTACAACATAATAAGTGTTTTTTAAATATTTCAAAACAGTTAATTACAAGATAATTAAAATACTACATGCTAAGCTAAACTTTTTTAAATACATCAAGATTTACACAAAAGTATACTACATGAATGTGTTAATTCCCTTTTGTTTAAGTTAAAGATTTACATAAGCTTCACAAAGTAGGGTCCTAAACTAATGATCTCCATGGATATTTGATGGACCTGTTACATAAATAAACATACCATTATGTTGATAAAGAATATATATATGCTCATGTAATGAATATGAATGAAGTATTAACTTTCTATCTGATCCATAAGAATTCTAACAGAGGACTTATATTTTGCTTGTAAATCTTTTAACTCACTTAACACTCATTTGTATATTCTTAATTTGAATACTCTTATTTACTTGCATGAATTGAGTGACCTTGCAAAATCTAATCTAGAAATTCATTTCTTGGCAATCCTATCACGGATGCCATTAGCCGAAGCTAATCTTGTAATTCACTAGACTTTATTTACATTGACACGACATTTATTGTAATTACATTCACCAGAAGAATTTTAAATTGTAAAAGTGCAAATAGGAGAAAAATCACGCACCTGCTTCGCCTGTCTCACGACCTCTCCTAACAGAAGATTCAATCCTAATTGCTCCTCCTGAATCATAAGGAAGTTTTTGGTTATGATTCCTTCAAGCCGATATTATAGAGAATCCATATTCATCCATTACTCATATGTTACTTTTTATGTATGTTCATTTCCTCTTATTAACATAGATACATATATCACGTATATTTTCAGAGTTAGTATCTCAATATGTAAGTGTTCGTATGACTCAATTCTTTTATATCCTTATATATAGTATTCACGTGAAAGTCTAATGTTATTGTCTAACTTTCAATTGTTACTGTCGAATTTTCAACTGTTATTGTCTAATTTTCAACTGTTATTGTCCAACCGTTACTGTTCAATTTTCAACTGTTATTGTCCAACCGTTACTGTCTAATTTTCAACTGTTACTGTCCAATTTTCAATTGTTACTGTCCAACCGTTACTGTCTAATTTTCAACCGTTACTGTCCAACTGTTACTGTTAAATTTTCAACCGTTACTGTTCAATTTTCAACTGTTACTGTCCAAACACTCACCAGATTTTTAACTATATCTAAAGTTCTAAAACTTCATTTTAAGTGAGATTGATCTTGTTAGAAAGCTAAGACACGAGGCTACAAGTTCTCTAAAGAGAGGAGAACCCAGTTTTGCCTCTAAGATAGTCAAAGTTGCTCATTAACTAATTAGTCCTACTGCCTTACATAATCAATCACGACTCAGTCTCAGTTGATAACCCATAACTGGAGTTCTACATCTCCAAATTGAGCAAGACCAGTTTTCTTGGTTAGCTAACATTTAAATCTACAATTTCTATGAGAAACCTGATTCTAATTCCCTCATCCTCCTACCTGAAATCTCATCGAAAGTCAGGAGACAAGTCTGTCCAGATTCATCTCCCCCCCTTTCACACAATACTTTCATAAACTACATACCACACACATAAATTAACTTAATCTTAACAATAAGTACTTTTTCCCTAATTTATTTCTAAGAACTCTACCTATGATTCAATATCAAGGCATCAATTCTTTATCAAATTAAAAATGAATTTTTTTAAGATCATGTTTAGAACACCTTACCCGATACAAATTAAGATTTTGATCTTTAACCAGTTGAATATTCTCAACTCCCTCCTTTCATTTCTTCTTGTTCAATTTCTTGGTAATCCTTTGCTCTCAAGTGTTTATCCCATCTATAAGCTCTTAATCTTGGATAGGTTCTTGAGATTCTTGTGTTTCTCTCTTAATTTCTCAAGAATGGGTATAAAACTCCCTATTTTCTCTCCTTATGGTTCTTACAGATTTTTTTTGGTGAGGAGAGAGTATGTATACTATATATTTTCCCTTATTTACATTTAGGCCTCCTTTTTCCTTTGATTCTATTATTCTCTTCCATTAAATCCAACCCTCAACAGTACCAGGTTTATTATAATGTCCCGAATTATTTCGCCCGGAAATTTATATTCACAAATTTCTGAATTCCTATTTTTATTTAACCATATTCATGAATTTCTTCCCTTTTATTTATTTATTTTTCCCGGGGTTTAGAGAGCTAGCGACAACAAGGAAAGAGAAGAAGAACTTAAACATTTGAGGGAGAAGGGGTTGCAAGGAGCAGAAAACACAACTAGGACAAACCTAAGACCTTCCTAGAGTAATTTCAAATATTATGGAGTTTCATGCAAGAAAATAACAGCCTTAGGTTAAGTTCTTGAGAAAATCTCTGGTAAGTTAAGGTGAGGATGAGTGCGGGGGAGAGGTAGAGAAAGGCTAAGTGATATTCTTAACCCAGCTAGAGGACAAAGAAACTAGGGGAAGGTTTGCAGACCTTTGGCCAAATATGAACAAAGAGGGAGGAGAAATATGTTGATACTAATTAAACATGCATGTTAAGACACAATGTTGAATTTCATAAAATTATGATATGGTGATATTTGAAAACATATGAACAACCTTGTTCCGCATATTCTTGTGAAGCCTAATCCCTAAATTAACTTTGTCCTTATGTGTGATTGTTAACGTGAGAAAAAAGATGAAATTATATGGGTAATAGTGGATGAAGAAAGGAAAAGAAATGCGTGAAAAATGATGATTTGTGTGGTGAACACCCAAATCAGGAGAAAATCTGGGTTGTTATGTTAATTAACTTGCGCCCAGGAATTGTCATAGATAGAGGTATAATCTAGAGTATCTCCCTTTATAGAAATTGTATTCTGAGATGTTAGCTTTCCATTGAGTTTAACCTCGCTTAATTTGAAGCTTTAGAGCTCCAGATATAGGTAAACATCTGAAGGGAGGTCGAGTTGTCATCCATGCTGGCAGATTCTACCAAGTTAACAAAATGGTGAAATTTAACCACGTTAAGAATATAATTTATTCCCCCCTTGTAAAATGTGTAGCATCATGTCCTGACTTAAAAAAATGAACCATATTTGAAATTGAATTAGTGATGTTTGTTATGACTGCTAATGAACCGAAATCCTAAAGGATAATAATGAGAGGGTAAATGTAAAAATAATGGTAAAAGATAAATAAAAGTTGTTACCATTTCTATGACTATGTTGCGAAATGTGATTGAGAATGAAATAATGATGGGTGCTTGTGAATTCAGGAGGAATCGCAGGAGGAGTACAACAATAAAAAGGGAACGCAAGCCGAGCTTCTATAGCAAGTATGTATTCTACACCTATATCTTTCTTCGTTAATACGATTCTAGTTATTTGTTTGGATTATAAATCTTGTGCCTCTGAATGAGACCGAAAAGAGAAAAGATGAAATGACATGAATGAGAACTAGAAAACCATATTTGATTTATGAGTTCCTTCGGAGAGAATGGATGAAAATAATGAGTTTTCATGGATAATCGTCCCTTAGATTTGATTAATTGGTCCCAAATACGGGAGGCTAATGATATTAGCCAAGTTGGCTAACATCAGCATGACCGAAACGGAGGAGAAAAGACTTGATTAACTATTCGGGTTAAAAAATAGTTAATGATATCATCGGTATTGGCAAACTTATGGAACTTGATTAGCTTTATTGAGGTGAAAACTAATGATGTCAAAAATTATTGACATCGACATACCCGAGGATATTCCAAGGTAATATGGAACACTGATTAACTATTTCGGTTCGAAAATAGTTAATGACAAGAACAAGTTACGTTGGTGTTGGCATTCCCACGAACTTGATTAGTCTATTTTAGAATGGGCGACTAAAGATACTAATATAAGTCATTAGTATCAGCAATAATCTTCCCGGATTGGGAAAAAGGTGGCACGATGATGTGCTCCTTATGAAATTTGGGATGTTTATGAAATGAAAAATATTTGGTGATCCTCAGAAGAATAAATAGGGACATAATCATAGAAGGCGAATTAATAATTCAAGAGCTATTGTTATGCATGGATTAGTAAATGATTAAATATATATGCATCTATTGTGTAAATTTCCCTTTTCTATTTTATTGTATGCGTATTTTATTTATTCTAAAAATTATAAATTGCATGTCCTTCCCACTCATGTCAGGAGTAGTATTTAGGTCCCCTAGTTTTCTTTTGCATGAATTAGGAATGTAAGAATTACCGATGTATTTTGTTGTTAAGTGACCATGTGAATTGGAACATAATAATGCCATCCTTGTAATTTTGTGTTTGGAATACTGGATTGTATTATTTTGTATTTGGAATTCAAATGTTTGTATGCTTTTTTTATTTGTTAAATTATGTATATTAAATGTAAAAGAAATTTTATAGATAAACCCACAACCCATTAAATTCAGTACTCGGACTCAACCAAGAAGATCAATACTCAAACAATTTAATGTTGAAGGATGAGATAAATTAATTTAATTAAAACAAAATTTCTTTTAAAAAGCAGGATCTAACAAAGAAAAAATAAATAAGGCAATATCAGGTCAATTTAGTGTTGAATGATGAAATAAATTAATTTAATCTAATTTAAAAAATCCGTTTTAAAAAGTTAGATCTAGTAAAGTAAAAAAAAAAAATCTTGAGGCAACTCATATTACTCTCAAAACATCTGAAAAATCCTATTGAAAGAAAAAAAAAATACTAAGGATGAAAAAAAATGATTAAAAAAAAAAGAAAAACACAAGAAAACCTGAGCGAATCTTTTAATCTTCGTTTACTATCTTAAACTCTTAAACCCACAACCCTTTAAGCACTACACTTGAGATTAATTAAGAAGCTCAAACCCCCAATAAATTTAATATTTAAAGATAAAATCACAAAATACAAATCAAATTTAAAACATTTTAAAGGTGAAAAAATAGCAATGAAAAATTAAGGATCAAATTCGATAGGAAAAAAAACTTAAGGAAGATGAAATTGAAAAAAAAATAATTTTTTTAGGCCCAATAATTCTTAGGCGTTGACAGTGGATCGTATACGAAGAAGCAACATGCGCTAGGGTATGTTCGATAATTCACTTTTACAATTAAATTTGAAATGCTAAAAATACCCCCAAGTGAGAGACAAATCATTTTTCCTACAAGGGTACAAAAGTCATTATACTATAAAAAAGTATTTAGACCACTCTGCCCCCAATTAACTCAGCAATGCCTAGTGAATCTCATGAAAAATACAAAAATACCCCTAAGTACAACCCTTGTCAATTTTGCTAAGAAGGGCAAAGACGTCAAAACATTGTTCCAACCCATAGTATTTTAAGTCTATGTCTACAATGCAAATCTCAAGAATAAACTTTTACAAAAAAAATAATAATAAAAGGTGGGAGTTAAATGTGTGAAGAAAATCAAATAAATTCAATTGCTATGGGGGGGATTTTAAAAGATGAAAAGAAGTATAACTCAAATTGTAAGGAAAAGGGAAGAATGGGTCAAAGTGTAATTAAGAAAAATAGGACTATAAATACCTCATTTTCTCCTCCATGTGGCTGGCTGTACCAAGACAAGAAGGAGGAAGAGAATTTAGATTTTTATCCATCAAAATTGAGAGAAAAACACCAAAATTTTTAGGGCTATACAAACTCTAGATTACTAAATAGAGAGAACATCCTTTGATAGAAGAATTAACAAGGAAACAAGTGAAACAATTATGAGGGAAAGAGAAAGAGAGGGCCAGCTACATTAAAGGAGGGAGGAGCCAAAAATCTTCAACCAAATTTGAGTTGAAATCCAAATTTCCTATAGGTAAGGGCCTTAAATCTAATTGTGAAAACCAATTTAAGTTTTGATTAGGAACTATGCACCAATTTCAAAATTAGGGTTCTTAAGTGAAATTTAAGGGAATTGCAGAATTTGTTGGAATTAGGTTAATTGAAGTGTTATAAGTTTCTTGAATATGAAATTATGCAAAAATACCAAGGAAAAATCAATGACCAAGGGACATGAGTGGCCGACCATACGAGGGTTGAATAGGAGGAAAAGAAATTCTGAATTTTTGCTTGATAAATCTTTGTGAGATGTTGTGATGATGTGAACAATGAGTAAAGGAGACCAACAATTGCATGGAAAAGAAAAAGGGACCCTTGGTCCCTTTAGGCCAAGTTTCGGCTAAGACCAAATTGAGAAGAGGGAGGGAGAATTTTGGGATGTCACATGTTAATGATGCATGAATTAGGTGTGGTAGGAAGTTTACTAATGAGGGAAAGGATGATAGCTTGATAGTAGGGAACTTCATGAGTCAAATGTGTGTGTTATGTGAGGAGCAAATGAGGGTATTAACCTTATGTGTAGCCTAGGACATATCTTAAGAGGAGTTGAAAAATGTAGAAATAGTTGTCTTGAGAGAAGAAAGGGAAATGGGGATAATTGAAAGTTCATCTAAAAACCATCGATGAAACTGGGCAGATTCGTTACCTTGGTTCTAAAGAGGATTCGGGCCAAAAAATGATAAAATTTAGGGAAGGTTTCTCATAAATGTTATAGCCAGGGATGTTAGCTTTCCAATGAGTCTAACCTCGCTTAAATTGGAGCTCTAGAACTCCAGATAGACAAATATCTAAGGAGAGGTCGAGTTTCCACCTCTGCTGGTAGATTCAACAAATTGGCAAAACAAGAAAATTTAGTCACGTTAGGGGCATAATCAGGTTTCCTTCCCTTCAAAAAATATGTAGCGTCATGTCTTGATGTTTGAAAGGAATAAACTATACCATATTCGTAATTGAATTTGTGATATTAGTTATGATTTGATATTGAACCATAATCTTAAGAGATGTAATGGAAACACAAATGTAAGGAAACAACTGTAAAAGGGGGGAATAAACATTGTTTTTATTATTATTGTTGTTATTTTGTGAAATATGACTAGAAAAATGAATAATGTAGTATGCTTGTGGATTCAAGAGGAACTGCATGAGGGGCACAATAGCAGCAAGGGAGTGGAGCACGAGCCAAGCTTCTGTAGTAGGTAGGTATTTTATACGTATACCTTCCTTAAATAACAGTAATTTTAGTAATCTATTCAATTCTTGGATTTCGTACCTGCGTATGAAGCCAAAAGGTGAAAAGATAAGATGAAATGAATAAGGAATGAAATCAGATTTAATTTATGGATTCGATTAAGAATGATGAACTATAGTAATGAATTTCATGAATAACCGTTTCTTGGATTTGATTAGTCAGTCCCAAATATAGGAGCCTAATGATGTTAGTAAGATTTGCTAACATCGACATGACCATTTTAGAGAATGTGGAATGTTGAACTTGATTAACTATTTGGGCTAAGAATAGTTAATGATATCGACGAATGATATCGATATCAGCAAACCTTTGAAACTTGATTAATTATTCCTGATATGAAAACTAATGATGTCAAGAATCCTTGACATCAATATTCCCAAAAATATTACAAGGTATTATGGAAAATGATTAACTATTTTTGGTTGGAAATAGTTAATGACATCTATCGGCTGCATTGATGTTGGCATTACCATAAAATTAATTAGTCGGTCTCAGTAAGGGCGGCTAATGACACCAATGAGATTCATTAGTGTCAGCATTACCCTCCCTAGGTTTTGGGAAGTGGTATAATTGGTATTCTCAGTGGAGAATAGTTGATAGTACTAATGAAATGAAAATATTTAGTGATTCCCGGAAGGATAAATTTAGAAATATTAGAAGGAGATTGAAAGGGGAATTATAAGGAACTATGATAGTGCATAGCATTGAATATATATAGCATTGAATATATTGTTTGATTTCACTTCTGTATGATATTATTGCTTTTAATATAATTATTTTCAAATATTAAGTTGTTACAGGTTCATCATATTCACGACAGGAGTAATATTTTAGATCCTTTAGTTTTTGTGTCATTTAAAAATTAAATGAATGTCAATATATTTTGTATTTCAAGGAACTATATGACTTGAATTGTAATAACATCTTTTAAATCAAATGTCTGAACAAAAATGTATTATTATGTACTTGTAATCTTAATGTACGTATGTTTCGTTTAGCTATAATTTAATTTATGTTTGACTTTAAAATATGAATATTTGAATATTATGTTTGTACTATTAAATAATATGATGTTTGAGACTTAGAATGATTGGGATGTGATTAAGCAATGAATAATAGATATGTACATGTTATTTGTCAATAAATTAGGACCTTCCTGTATAGGGGAGACTTTGCTGAAATTTTGATAAAAATTTCGGTAAACCTTGTATGAATTTGGCCAAAAAAAATTCACTTTTTTTTTCTTTTTTATGATTTATGAGTTGGTCCTGAAATTAGGGATGTTACACACAATAAAACACTGATCTCTTTTTTATTTTTAATGTCTAAACAAAGAACATGCAATCTCTTAGCACTGCATAATGGAAATCAATCAAAAAGCCGGAAATCTAGGCTTTTATGTTATTAAAATGTGCTTTAATATTTAATAGTTTAGGTTAATTTTCTTATGCACACTTTTAATATTGGAATGAGCATGTGAGATGAAGGTTCCGACATGAAATTAAGTACATAAACCATTGTCAACTACTAATTGATATCTTTCAAAATAATATTAAGTGGCATATTAATGTGGCTACTCATTGCTTTGTGTGTTCAATGGGCTATAAAAAAAAGGTGCTTGAATTATGAAAATTGGTTAGTTAGAAAATGGAAAGAAATCTCAAGAATTAAGAAAAAACTAAAACAGTTAGATCTTTTATGTTGTATATATTCACATTTTACTATGGATTCATCCAATGAAATATTCATTTTACCCTTCAAAAAACAACAAATAACCTGATTTGAGGGCTAATACAGTCCATGAGACAAATTAGTCATTGTCAAATTAACCGAGCACATCTCAGTCATCTTACATTTTCATTTAACTTGCCTTTAAAAGCAAAAATTACTAAATAGTTTTTAAAAGTAAAATTCATTTAACTTTTTAAGAATTTCATTTAAATTTGAAAAATAAAATTACTAAATTACCTTTAAAATAAAAAAAAATTCTTAGTTTTGCGTCCAAGAGATTTTTTTCATTTCATCCTAATTTTTGTAGCAATTAACAAGAAGACTTAGGGACAATTTGGTATTTTAAAAAATATAAAATATTATTAAAAAACAATTGACGGTACATGCGTGACACACACCCACACTTTTAGGGCGGTGTGTATTATATGTCTTGGAGACAAAAAAAACTATCAATCGCCATGTCATCTGTAGCATTGAGTGGTGACTCATCCTATGGGGTGGCATGATGGTTCAACGACGGTTGAATTTTCTTCACTTGTATGTTCTCTATCTTCTCCTTGAAAATCACATTGGCCCAGCCAAAATTAAAAGTTATCCTCCCATTTTGTTTTTTTTCTTTCAATTGTAATCTTCATTCTTTTGATTACTCTTTATTTTTTTTTGTTTTTTTTAATCAATTTTTTTCAATTTATCCCTTATTATTTCATCCTATTTGACTTTTATATCAAATTTGGTCCTCATTCTTTTGCTTGTATTTTTTATATTATTTTTTAAAAAAAAATTCAATTTCATCCCTCATCATTTTATTTATTTTTTCAGTTAGATTGATCCTTATTCTTTTAATTGTTTTTTTTTTTGCTTTGGTTCCTTTTTTAAACTGGTTTTTTATTATTATTTTTATCATTCAACATTTGATGGATTGAGAATTGTGCTTCGGAATTTGTTTTCAAGGTAGTGATCCTAGTCTCATGACCTAGGTTGTGGTTATGAATTGTTAACCCAAATTGACATTGTTTCTTTTTTTTAAAAAAAAAATTTTACACTAATTTTCTTTTCAATTTTATCTTACTATATTGGTTGATTAAAAATTAAACTTATTTATTTTTTTCATTTTGCTTTCTATGATGATAAAATGATATTATGATCCAGGTCATAAATTTTCCATCCAATCTAGGATTTGCTCTGGGCTTTTACATTATTTAATATTATTTTATTTTTATATCAAATTTTGTTCTCATTCTTTTAATTGTTTTTTTCTACTAGCCCTTTCTTTTTCAATTTCAACATTCAATATTAAATTGGTTGAGAATTGAGCATTGTGATTTTTTTCAATGCAGTGAATTTCAGTCTTATAACCCAAGTCATGAGTAAGAAATGTTAACTTGGGTTGCCATCAATCTTTTTCTTTTAATCTTTTTTTACATTGATTTTTTTTGAAATATTTCATCCTTCAAAACCTTGTTTATATTGGAGATAGAGCTTCTTTATTTATTTTTAATTTGCTTTTTATTAGGATGGCCTGACCTTACGACCCGTGTCACAGATTTGTCATACTAACTCGGATTGACTCGGGGATTTTACATAATTTTGTTTCATTTTATTTTTATGTTAAATTTGGTCCTAAATTTTTAATTGCTTTTTTTATCTTCTTTTTTTAAATTCATTTTTTTTTAATTTCATCTGTCAACATTAGAATATTGAGAATTGAGCTTTATAAGTTTTTTTGATGTAGTGATTCTAGTCTCATGACCCAAATCATGAATATGAGATGTTAACCTAGATTGACATCGATCTTCTTTTTATCTTTTTTACACTGATTTTATTTTCGAGTTCAATCTTCAACATTGTGTTTATTAGGGATTGATTTTTTTTATTAATTTTTATTTTCTTTCAACGAGAATGGCCTAGCCTCATGACCTAGGTCATGAGTTTGCCATACTAACTATGATTGACTCGGAGTTTTTTTTTCATCCTTTGCAAGTGTTCTTTTTCTATAAGTCATCATTATAGCTTTTCGTCTTTATATTTCATACATTTACTGTAATTTGTTTTTTATCTTATAATTAAATTAAATCATCTTATTGGACTGACTAGTGTCTATAACTCAAGTCGCAAGATTTATTTTCCCACGAGTAGGTGACCATTCCCAAGAACTAAACTATGAGGGAGAACCCGTCAACTCAAGGTCTCCAGTTGATCGCACACTTACATATAAGTTGAGAAATGTAAGTAGTAACATTCAAACTAATAATATCATTTTTATTTAGTTAACGTCTTACCACTTGATTATTAATTGAGCTACTAGCTCACTTGAATACTAATAGTTTTTAAATATTATTTTTTAAAATTATAAAAAAACAACCTACTCCACGGATTAGTATACAATGATTAACAATATATGAACTACCCTTTCACTGAACAGTGGCTTGCAATGGGCATGCAGCCACCTGCCTGATAATCCAACACATTGAATCAAAATCGTAGGGCATGTGTACAGACTACCAAGTGGGTTTGTCCATAATTTCAATAATTGAGTTGTTTTGATCTTGAACCTTGATATATAATACTATACATATGTAGCAAAAGTTTTTATTTTTTCAAATTTCAATTTCTATACAGAATTTCTATATGCATATTTGTCTAAGTAGTGTATCAAGCGATGTAATAAGTGGGTATCACTTTCACTAGACAGATTTTCCACATTGGTGCTACTAAAGAATGGTCTGCCCTAGCTGTAGATAATAAAGAGATGCCTTGGTCAAGCCAATTTGACCACAGTAACTCAATTGGTAACACAATCCCCAAAAATTATGACAAAACTACGATTTAAATATATCACCGTCTTTGCCGATTTCAGGGAAAATTGAACTGGAAATTTGCAAGGAGTCCAACATAGAATCCTGGGTTTGAAATTACTTAATCAAAATTTGGAGTGTTTTTGGTAGCTTATTATTAGCCCTGATTCTCTTGTTGTGAAGCATGCGAGTAGTAGGTAAGCTAGGATGCATCCAACACATGCTACTGAACTTAAGATATACTGATATTAATATTTAATTAGTATTATTATTAAGCATGGTATTCTGCGATATCAGATCTGCATGATAATTAAACTCAATAATAGTACAACATTACTCGGA
>Ga0325414_1002514_pt1 | contig 18645 bp, 8 predicted proteins | sample PopdelMetagenome_8_FD_206183 | JGI IMG/M metagenome (GOLD analysis project Ga0325414, IMG submission 206183) | Populus deltoides microbial communities from Bellville, Georgia, United States - Leaf-PdKOR-R3 | ecosystem: Host-associated > Plants > Phyllosphere > Phylloplane/Leaf | place: USA... | reverse complement strand
CGCAACCGCAACACAGACAGCTGGATCCACCACCACGCGCGAACCTCCACTCTATCTTTCTCTACGCGCCGACATCATCATCCTTCCACCTCTCAGATCCGCTCCTTCTCCTAACTCCACACGGTTTTCCTGCTTTACGAGCTGCTTCAAACTCAGTTTCAACTCCGTCCGAGTAAGAACTGAGTTTGGTAAATAAAGAAAGAAAGAAATGGTGGTATGAAGATATAGTAAGGTTTGTTTGTTTACAAGTGGAAAAATAGGGTTTTGGTGTTTTTAACTGTAGAATTATGGCGATGGAGAGTGGGAGCTGGAAAGAGTCGTACAAGGGGATGTCGGCTGATAATATTAAGGGATTAGTGTTGGCACTGTCTTCCAGCGTCTTTATTGGTGCCAGTTTCATTGTCAAGAAGAAGGGCTTGAAGAAAGCTGGTGCCTCCGGTATCAGGGCAGGTATCTTTCTTTTCCTTTTTTTTTTTTTAATGATTTTGGATATTTTTTGGGGTTTTATTTTTAAGCTTGACTTTATTATTGGTTATCCGGTAACGGGTTGGAAAATCTCCTCAAGATTTAGTCTTTTTGGCCATTTTTGGGAATTATTGGCAGTACAAGAATGGTTGGATTATAACTTGTCTCAAGCTTCAAGTAAATTCCAAGCTGACGATGTTCTTGATTAGGGCTTAGGTGGTGGTGGTGTACTTATGTTTGAAACTTGAGAGATTGATTTTGATGGATTTTTGCTGAATGTGTTAGGTTTTTTTTTTATCGAGTCAGTTGGAAGTTTTGGAAAATGGGTTTATGAGGAGTTAATAAGATCTACCTATTTCTTTGTAATAATTGCATTTTACAGATTTCTTGCAATCCCTTTTGAACTCTTAACTCAACTTCCATGTATTTCGTTAATGAATTAAATATGGGTAACGCTAGTTTTTGAATCCATATGTGGATACAAATTTGTTGGCAAGATGTGTGATTTTATTTTATACGGAAATTAATGTGTTACCTTTTGTGGTGATGTGTGTTTAAATCTATTTATTCTATTCTTTTTGGTGGAGGATCCGAGAAGTTACTATGCAAAAATGCTTCTGGAAATTCATAAACCTCAATTTTAGTGCCCTGCTTTGCTATTGTACCTTATACAGTGTGCTGCTATGCTTGTATAGTGAACATGAATTCACAGAAATTGACTCGGTTGACTTTAATTCACAGGAAGTGGAGGTTATACTTACTTATATGAACCGCTCTGGTGGGTGGGCATGATAACAAGTAAGTTTTACCATCGTCAAATGTGGTTGTTTCTTAAGTCATCTGCTTTTAGATCTTGAGATGATACGAATGTTTAAGTGCGTCTCTCCTTTTCTTTCTCCGTGTTCTATGTGGATGCAAGTTATGTTTGATCTTTTTACAAAAGCCTCTGTTTAAACTCTCCACAACTTGTAGTACCTTTAAAATTTAACAAATTGGTTATCTGCTTATTTTGTCTGGACATCATAGCTGTATTTGCAACTAGTCCTCTCTAATCTTTGCCTGTTATTTCAACAGTGATTGTAGGGGAAATTGCTAATTTTGCAGCTTATGCGTTTGCACCAGCTATCCTGGTCACTCCTCTTGGTGCTCTCAGCATTATTATAAGGCATGATAGATCATCAACCACAATCTAATTTATATTTCTTATTCAGGTCTTAACATTTTGTTGGTTTGCAGTGCTGCTCTTGCACATATCATATTACGAGAGAAATTGCATATTTTTGGAATTCTTGGTTGTGTTCTTTGTGTTGTGGGTTCTACAACAATTGTGCTGCATGCTCCTCAAGAACGTGAGATTGAATCCGTGAAAGAAGTTTGGGATCTAGCTACAGAGCCTGGTAATAGATTTGTTTGTTAAAAATAGTGTGAAAATTGCATATTAATCATAATTCTAATAGACTAAGTTGCAAAGAAATGTGCTTAAGAAACAAACCTGTATCCCTTTTTTTTCAGCCTTTCTGTTCTATGCTGCTTTGGTCATAGCAGCTGTATTCATTCTCATATTCCACTTTATCCCTGACTATGGCCAGACGCATATAATGGTTTACATTGGTGTTTGTTCTCTCGTAGGCTCCTTGTCGGTATGTATTGTTATACTTTTGTTGGTTATCGTATTGTTTGTTTTCTTGCAAGGTTTTTTCCCCTTTTGTAAATGATCTTCTCAAACGTTGATGTTTGACAGGTCATGAGTGTTAAAGCACTTGGAATTGCATTGAAGCTGACACTGTCAGGAACGAATCAGCTAATATATCCGCAAACATGGGTCTTTGCCTTTGTTGTAATTACTTGTGTGCTTACCCAAATGAATTATTTGAACAAGGTAGCAGCCGTTTCTTGTCTGTCATCTTAGGGTTTTTTTATGCACTTATCAGATAATTATCTATTTAAGTATATCATTATACTTTGGATCATTTATTTAACTTCCTCTATGATAAGATCCTTGCTAGTTGGTGGATATTGTTACATTCCAATGAAGTTGATAACTTTCACATTACGCCTTCCTGAGTTATTAAAATCTTTCCTGTCACGGTACTTTCAATGATGATAGAACATGGGAAAATTTGTGTTTGTTATCATGATGTGCAAATATGTGGCTATTGGCTTTGTTATAGAAGTTTTAAGGTGTCTTTCCTTAACTTTTCTTTTACTGGGCCCTCATATTCAAAAGCAGGGAAGGGAATTGTTAAATAAGAACTTCGCAAGAGATGATAAATAAGAGTTTAGGACAAAGAGATGTTAATTGGTGATAGCATCAGAGTTTTTTTTTTTTGGTTTGTCATGTGGCTATCAATCTAATACTTTGCATTATATGGTCGTGAGGAAGTTGAAGGGGAGCATGTAGAGTGAAGAGCATATATCTTACAAACTTGGCTGAGGGACTGTCTCGCTATCATAGGCATCATTCGTGTAACTGATCATACTGGTGTGAGATGCTGTCTCCTGTTGTGGATACTGTATCTATCAAATTCAGGAGTGTTATTTCAAGGAGTCTAATATGTTAGGTTGAACTGAGGCAAGGGCTAATCGGGGTTTTATTTTGCATGTCAGGGGAATGGCTTCAAAATCAGATCAGCTCACTTTGTGGAGTGGTTTTATCTCTTCATAAAACCTCTTAAAACTCTTCAGTGATGCTTCATGAAGTCCCTAAGATTTTCGAGTGATTTTGGAAGTGTGATCTTGCTGATTGGTCTTCATCTCTTTGTTTTTCATTTTGTATTTTGTTCTTGTGGTTGATTCAAATGGATAAATGCTCAAGTTTGCTATGATTAGCATTATAAGGCCAGATAGTATTATTTTGCTTAGGATGCTATTTGTTGGTGATGGTATCAAAAACCCTATATGATGTGGGAAATCCAAATTCTTGATACAATGGATTCTGGGCTTGATAACAATGCCTTTTATTTTACCTGATATGTTTGGAGTAATGTCTCTGGCTGCGTATAGAAAATTGTATGGGTGTGTGGGTTTCTGTCGGAGAGATGAGGGTTGGGATTCCTACTTCAATGGATCTTTGGAACTGTTGAAACTTGGTTGGTGGTAGAGTATCTTTTGGTCTTTAAGTTGTCTAGTGCATGGGATGTATGAAATATTTCGGAGGATGTGAAGAAATTATATTAATTAGCTTTTTTTTTTTTGGCTGTGATAAAATAAAATTGGATTGATTCTCATTTAGTCATTTGATCACCAGGGGTACTTCCTCTGTCCTAATATATTTCTCCCCTTTTGTGATTTTTGGGATGTCCCAAAGACTGTTCCTTAAAAATAAAATTTGTTAATCTTACAAATCTATTACCCATTATGATTGTTAAAAGAGAGAGAAAGAGCTCAATCAACTATGCAGAAGCGTCACGCTAATAGGTTGGCTGCGTTGATCCTTTTTCTCCATTTGTTTTGTTCTGTGTCAAGGGAAGCATTGAGACATAAATGTAACATGTTCTGTTGTAAATTGATTATCCATCAGTCTGTCTGGTGCCTAGAAGTGTAAAATTGGCTTAAACGATACTATTTAGGAGTTCAAATATCTTTTCTTGTTGAGGTTTGCACCTAAAATAAGGATTAGCTGTAGTTGCGTGGATTTGTATCAAGTAACATCTTGGATTTCATGTGTCGCTTGTCATCTGGTTGTGTGCAAAACTTACTGTTTTTTTATGGTGACAGCTCTCTCATTCTCCTTTGATTATATTTTTGGTTTTTCCTATGCAGGCGCTCGATACTTTCAACACTGCTGTTGTTTCTCCTATATACTATGTTATGTTTACATCACTTACAATTTTGGCAAGTGTAATCATGTTCAAGGTATGCTTTTCTACCGACTCAGAAAGCATCCTCTGTTATTTTTTCAACTTGATATGATTTGTTAATTGTCCGCAGTGGTAATGCTTTGAAAGTGCTTTTCAAAGTGTGTTTGGATCAAAACAATTGAAAATCACCCAAACAAGCATCAAATTGATGCCCTTTCAGCCCAAAACACAGCTTTGTACCGCAGTACCAAACTCACACTAAAGCAGCCTGATTGAGGTGTCAAAGGCATGGAATTTATGTCTCAGTCTTGTAACCTCCTTGCCTTTCAGTTGATCCCGTTTCAACCTGTTGGTGATTGGAAAATTGAACTTTCTTTGAACTTTTCAGCATTTAGTATTTTCTTGTCTGGTAATGGCTTCCCCTTTGTTTTTAGAATAAAGATAAATGAAAAGAGTTCTGAAGAGGTGAAGGAAAAATAAGCATATAGCTGATGGTTTTTATTTCCACAACTGAGTCATCATTGCTCTAAAGGATGAAATTTGGAAAAAAAATTCCCATGGTGCCTTCATTTGTGGTCTACTGGTGTTTAGACTCTTTTGGGGATTTGTTAAATTTGAAGTTTGACTTTAATCAATTTTTTCAGCATGATTTTACACTGTTTCTTAGTTGTTAGCAAATTTGTGATTGATGATGAATAACCATTTTTGAATATCATCCTTTTTGTTCTAATCAGGATTGGGATAGGCAGAGTCCAACTCAAATAGTCACCGAAATGTGTGGGTTCATGACTATCCTTTCAGGAACGTTTCTTCTTCACAAGACGAAGGATATGGCTGATGGTATATGCTCTCTATATCATTATTATTATAACCATTATTAGTATTTCCTACCCGTGCCCCTTGTCTCCCACAAGCACTTGATGCACCACTGATATGGTTTCTAACTGCATGATTTATGAGAGATCCATGCCAGTATCTTTGGAATTCTTAACCTCTGATTGATGTTTTGAAATCAAATGTAGGATCTCCATCTCTACCCGTGCGACTCTCCAAGCACACAGAGGAGGATGGCTTTGGTACCGAGGGCATTCCTCTTAGGCGGCAGGATTCATCGAGAGCACCATAAAATTCATTTTTTGCTTGAGCTCGTTTCTTCAATCACACCTCTTTCAGGAGGGAGTGGAAAAAAAAAAAGCTCAAGGCACCATCACCTGTCCATTGTTGAGTCCATTTTCGTTTTGTTATACATTACAGTAAGAAGGGAAGGTGAAAATTTTCTCTTCATTAAACCCTTTTTAGGCGAGAGAGTGCATCAGCTGTTGCCTTGTTTACAGCTCCCCGTATTCATACAGAAAGAACTGGCCAATGTGATTTTGGATAGCATTGGTAATAGTGTATCATTCTTCCAATTTTCCCAAGAAAGAATCTTCAGCTTCCTTCTGTGTGCAGGGAAACAAATTTCTAGTGGATGCTTTATCTTCCACTTGGTCATTTTCTATTTTTTTTTTTAATGGCATCGATGTGATCACCTGATTACTCTCCTGGTTCTAAGTGATTGGTGGTGGAAAGGAAGATGCACGAGTTGTTCCTTTTAAGGATGAAAAAAATGTTGCAAGCCCCAAATAGCTAATGTCAAATTTACTACATAAATCCTCACCAGGTTCACAAATAAATTGCTAGTTTCCAATGTCTATCCAAATTATGAAGATAGTGCGATAGATGATACATTCCTAGCCAGAAATACATCTTAAAACTATTTCAGATATATTTATTATATCTTTGTTGTTGTTCCTCCAACAAAATACATGTTTGTTTTTCCTTAAATATTCTAAAACATCAAGTAAAATGTCAGGCATAGAACGCAGAAGATAATCAATCAACAAGGAAATACTAATTAGCTTGAAGCGGTTTTAAAATGGGGCAGGAACCAAAAAACCCAGCAGTTAAGTACCGAGAAGAGGCTATCCGGGCGATCTTTCTACGCATTCTGAACCTGAAGACTGAATGCCCGGTATGACATCCAGTAGAAGCTCAGGGACGGAAGCAGCTGTTATTCGAGCTACTAAGCATTCTAATACACAGAAACACGAACATTTCTATTGACTGTGGTTCCATGACAAGTTTTCGAGCTTTATTCTAGCTTCTTTTTTCTTTTTTCCCTTCAGAGAATACAGAATAGTCTCTGGCTAAATATTCTCTCCCACAATTTACAGCACCTGGCATAGAATCAGATTCTCACATATACCTCTACTTGGAGAAACAGAACATATTGAATTGCAGTATCCCATGATGTAAAACTCATGTGACATTTTGATGCTGTTGTATTCCTCTAGAAGAGAACAGACAAGACAGCAATCCCTTTCCTCTAGACAAGCAAATGCCTCACTTGGGCATTTGCTTCAGAAGGCCAGACACCGAAGCACAATGTGTTGACTTGTAATCGCATTTCACACAGCAAGACTGCAGATTTTCTATCACTTTAAGGCACCTAGACCATTTCAAAATGCCAATTAGAAACTATGAATACGAGGAAAATCAGATGCATCAGTAGCATAGGATAGCACAGAAGGTGAATAAGTTGACAGTTGTCTAATATGAAGATGGACTGGATCATGTTAATGAATAGAAATAGATTGCGGAAACACATTATAGCATCAATTAACCAAAAATACATCAAACCACACAGAAGGTCTTTTAGCACACAGAGGTTTGCTAACTGGTTAGTTTTATGTAATTAATATCAATAATAATCCCTACTCTACAGATTCTCAGCACCATATATAGGGCTACTAGGCAGCACTAGCAATCACTTCCTCGTCCTAATACATAGAGTATTGCCAGCAACAACTAAGCTGGAGGGTCGCCAGCCATCTGAGAACTAAATTACCACTGGCAAAAAGAAAGAAATGACTGAGAAAAGAAAGAGGATGATAATCATGGCCAATGAGATTGCTCAAGAAGTTAATCAGCAGAGGCATTTTACATGTAGATAAGGATTCAACCGTGATTTCAACCAACTCCCACAACCAATTTGACCAGTCACACAGTTAATAAAATCAGTTAGAGAAACAAACATGTTTTAACCTCGCCCCAAAAGAGTTGTACCTGCTATTCCAACTTGCTTCATCAAATAATCATTGAACTACCAGACAGAACCTACCTACATGACAAAGCAACTTCATCTAGAAAGAAAGGTACTGTTGAAGGTTTCTCAAATCCAGTCACTACCACACGCTCCATCAGTTGCATAGAATTCAAGACAAACACACCAATCAGGCCCTCATCGCAGAGCAGAGATTTATTTTTGCAAACATTTATGGAGCACAAAAATATAGACATTTTTTGCCGGCAATTTGAAACATATATTGCATGCTCTCAGGTTATTAAGTGGCAAAATATTCAAGAAAGCATCAGAAAATCTGAAAACTCTAATGATGACAGACTAAAAACCATGACTTTTAACAGTCCAGGAGGAGCATAAGCTGTAGAGGGCTTCATTGAAAAGACGCAAACTGAAACTTTAGCACTACACCTGCTCAATCACATATCAAGAGCTGGAGGCATTGGAAGTTAAGACTCGAAACCAAGGAAAAAGGTCGCGCGGTAAAAGTTAGAACATCAACTAAAACAGCACAGCAAAGTCAGGAAATAAGACATAAGCTGATGAAATCAATAAACATGCTTCACATTTTTCGGCCTAAATTAAAACTGGGTTATTAAAAACACAACATTATAAAAAAAAATTCAAGAAAGATACAAAACAACAGAACTCTAAAGCAGTTTCTAGTTATAAGTGATCACCAAAACCTAACAATGCTTCAAATTTCTTTCCAGAGCAAATTATTTTGCATTTTGGTCAAGGAATATTTGCTTGCGCTCCATCACCAATCAAGTTTCAACACCTTCGTATCAGTTCATCTTCTTTCTCTTATTAATGTCTAAAAGACAGTGGAAAGATGGGAAATTTTTGCCTCAAGTAAATCTCATAGAAAATTGCTAAGATGGAAAAAACCCCATAAGCAAGCAAAGCACAAAGGGTTGAAGCCCTGTAGAGCTGAATATCTAGAAATTTGATCTTCATTGAAAACCCATGAATTATATCATATTTTTGGAGACAACAAGCCAAGTTTACGAATTCCAGACATTAGAATCAAAGAAAGATGAAACGAAAAGAACATCAGTTGCTTACTTCTGAGGGAGGAAGTTGTTTTTGGAGAGACAAGCTTGAATATCGCAAGCTTCTTTCTTGCACGGCTCTTTGCTTGCTCGTGCCATTTCTTTCTTTTTATTTTGAGAAAAAAATTGGCACCCGATCCATATCGCATGTTGTTGAATTGAAAATTAACTGTTTATGGTCAGACTTCTCCTCCAATGGCGGTGCCAAATATTTATTTAGATAAAAAGTTGTACTACTTTGGTCTTATAAAAATACCGTAATTATAAGAGATTATCTACTAGTGTGTTTAGAAATGGTGTAAATTATATTATTTTAAATTTTGTACTTTTTTTTGTTTAAAATAAAAAAATATATATGTTTTCAGATCGTTTTGATATGCTGATATTAAAAATAATTTCTAAAAAATAAAAAAATTATTTTGACATATTTTTAATCAAAAAGCACTTTAAATTGTCACCACTACTACAATCTCAAACACACCATAAGACTCGATTAGACACCTCTAACTGAGTTTAAATGAGTCATAGGTTGGTTTAATCAGGTAAATTTTCAAACCAATTTAAACATAATTTTAGCTTGGGTTAGTTAGATTTGAATTAAAAAATTATTAAAAGTGTGTTTGTAATTGTGATAAATATTATTTTTTAAAATATATTTTTATTTAAAAATACATCAAAATAATATTTTTTTTAAAAAATTATTTTTAACATCAATATATCAAAATGATTTAAAATTATAAAAAAAATATTTAAAATTTTAAAAAATATATTTAAAAAAAAAACATAGTATAATTATCATCTCAAACAATGTCCGATTTGACATGACAATTAAAATTGGTTAACCATATAAAATAACCATGGACATATAAATCTTAAAATAGAACTCACGCATAACATTGATAATCTTCTCCATGATATTTATAACATTATTTTCATCCATTATATTTTTTTAACTTAAATTCTAAACCCACATTCAGTTAATTTACAGAACTTTATCCTTTTCAAAAAATTCATAGTTTTAGAGGTTAATCTTAACAATGCCAATGTTATAGGCCAGGATAGTTAAGCTATTTTTTTAAAGATCAAAACAATATGGTTATGACCAATTTGTTTTTAAAGAAAAAATTATTTGATGGATTTTACCCAAATCAACTAGGTCGATGGTCTATTCAGTTTTTTGACAGGGTTTGACTAGTCAATTTCTTTTGAAAATTTTTCTTCATCCCAAATCAATCTAGATCTTAAATCAGCCTGGTCTAGGTCAATCCACCAAGTTCTGTTCAAATTTTATAATGGTGCCAAAAATTGCTCACTGTTTTAACATATATATTAAAACATGTTTTTATGTTATCATAACTAATTCAATAAAAAAAAGAAGAAGTTATTTTGTGTTTATTTATCAGTTGATATGTGTTTGAATTGGAATGAACATTGCTCCACCCTTTTTGTATCTCTGCCTTTCATTTGTTCTCGAACCTGAGAATCCTATATAGGTTTATGCCACAATATAAAATAATAATAGAATGAGAGAACAAAAAGAAAGTACAATTGTGTTGAAAATATTGTATATCATCGTGACAATACTTCTTGATACAAGGAAGGTTCTTATAAAATTGTAGTATAAAAGAATAGCTAAACTATAGTGCTTTAAATTTCTAGATAATGATTAATATATTAAGTTACATTATCTTCCTTAATCTTCTCCTTCATATTTGGTTGTTGGCAACTAAGAGTTTGTGTTGCTGACTTAGTTTCTAACTCAATGGAATCTTGTATACACCCTCTCAATCTAAAGAGTAGTTGACAAACATTTAGATTGGTTAAGACAAGTTGAAAAGCACAGCGGCTCATTGGTTCAGTCAAAGGATCGACTAGCTGATCTTTACTTGATATGAATTGAACAATAAGTTCTTTTTTCTAACCTGGTCACATACATAATGAAAGTATATTTCGATATGTGTGGTATGCAAATGAAACATAGGATTAACCATCAAATATGTCACTCTAATATTGTTACACCATAACACAGGTGATTATCGTGGTGTAAGATCAATATCTTTCAAGACAAATTGCAACCATTTGATTTCAAAGGTTGTATCATGAAATGACTTATATTTAGCTTATATACTACTTCTAAAAAATGTGAATTGTTGTTTATAGCACCAAGAGATAAGATTTATGCTTATAAAAACATATTATACACCTATTAATTGATGATCATCGTGATCAGTTGTCCAATTAAAATCTGAAAATACTTGAAAATTAAAAGATGATGATTGCTGAAGATATAAACCAATTAGGATGGTATGTTTAAGATACTGTAATATCCTTTTAACAACCTACTAGTGTGTGTCTAATGGGTTGTGGATGAACTTGTTGACCTAATGAACCGAGAAGGAAAGGTCAGGTCTTGTGAAAGTCAAGTATTGTAAGTTGCCAACAACTTGTCTCTATAAATGTGGATTTGAATATGGAGTCCCCTTAGTTGTAGTCGATTGACATGTAGTAGATATATAGTTGGTGTAAGGTTTACTTGCATCCATATTTGTTTTATGAAGAAGTTCAATAATGTATTTGCATTGAGTTAAATATATACCATCACTGTTACGCAACACCTCAATAGCTAGAAAATAATTGAGATTACCAAGGTCCTTAACAACGAATGTAGAGTGCAACTCCCGAATGAGATGTTATATGACAGAGACAAAAGAACCTGTAATGAGAATATCATCATCACAAATCAAAATGAGAATAAAAACACCATTTTTTTGCTGGATAAACAATGAACTATCAGCTTTGCTATCAGTAAAGCCAAACTCATGTAATCTGTCACTAAGGTGTGAGAACCAGGCTTGTAGAGCCTACTTGAGACCATATAAATATTTATGCAATGTGCAAAGATGACGAGGGTACCGGGGGTGAACAAAGCCCTATGGTTAGGACATATAGACCTTCTCCTCTAACCTTCCATATAGGAAAGCATTTTATATATCTATTTGTTTAATAGTTCATTATATGGAGGCATCCAAGGACAAGACAACATGAATGGTTGCATTTTTAACAATCGGGTTGAATGTCTCATTGAAGTCGATGGTATTTTATTGATGAAAACCCTTTTTTCTACCAACCATGCCTTATAATGTTCCGGAGAACCATCAGCCTGTCGTTTGATTTTGTATACTCGGTGACAACCCATAATGTTGACACTAGTAGGAGAAGTAATCAAAGACTATGTTCCATTATGTAAGAGAGCATCAAACTCAATGTTCATTGTTGTACGTTAGTACTGTGGTTTAATAATCTCATTATAACAGATAGATTCCACCTCTTGAGACTTAAGTGAACTAATTAAAGCCTTAGGCAGAGGGTACTTAACAAAGTCATCAAAAAGTGTTTTCAGTTTGGAGATATTATTTCATGATCTAGAAATCATGGAATGATACATGATTAGTTTGATTGCAAAAACGGTGTCCAAGGATGGTGGATCGACAATACATGTATTGTTGGATAGTAGAGACACATAAAGAGCTGTTTGACTTATTAAAAAAAAGGTGGAACATGAGTAGACACCTAATGTAGAGTCTGTCATGGTGCAACATTGCTTGGAGAGAGATTATCTTAATGCTCAAAATCATTAGTAGTAATTGTTAAAACATTGGTTGACATATCGTTAAAACTGGGAGTATAAACTAAATTGAGGTTGACATGTAACGGAATATGGTTAGAGGGGGGATATTAGGAAGATGAAGAATTGGATGGAATATGATAGGGGAACTATTCTTCATCAAAGATAACATAACGGGATATATAAATACAACCAGATGATAAATCATGTAAAAAGGAATAATCAAGAGTCTTTTATAGATAAATTCACATGGTGACAAATTATTAAGAATAGGTGTAGGAAGATGATTAATTAAATAAATGGCAGTTGAAAACGCATCTTCCTAATAAATTAAAGATAAGCGAGAGTGTGATAGAATACTGAGACTGATTTCAACAATTTATTCATGTCAACGTTCAATTGACCTTATCTATTGGTAAGTATGAGAACATAATAGACGATGAGAAATACCATTTTGCGCAAAATAATTGTGGAGTTTACGATACTCACCACCCCAATCAGATTGGATGGCTTTAATTTTTTATTCAAAGTGTTTTTCGATAGGAAATAACCATAAAAATTTAGAATAGTCATCAAGAAAAATAACATAATATTGAGCATCCATAGTTGATACTACAGATGTTAAACCCTATACATTTGTGAAAATTAAATCTAAAGGAGCATTAAAAGCATAAATGGAAGAACGAAAAGGCAAAGTATGGCTCTTGATTAATTAATAATTGGGGCACACTAAGTGTCTCTTGATTTTATTAACTGGGAGCTTATTTGAATTCAAAACATGACAAACAACTTGAGGAACAACATAACCAAGTTGACAATGCCATTGACCAAAGAAAGCACAAATATTAGAGATAGTTTGAGGATGAAATTTGTTGTTGGAAAAGTGATATATACCATTACAAACTTGGCCGCGATAAAAGACCTTCCCCGAGTAATTCTTCATAAGAAAATACAAGCCATGAAACTCAAAATAGACATGATTATCAATGTAGAATTTTTTAATGTTAATTATTTTTTCTTGATTTTAGGAACCAAAACGACATGATTTAAGATAAAATGATGGTTGAAATTATGAAGAATATATTTTTCAATTTTAGAGATATGCAAACCTTGTCCATTACCTACTAAAAAATGATTTGGACCATTGTATTCTTCATTTCGCAAATTTAGATTATCCATATCAAGTGTGATATGGTGAGTATCCTCTGTGTCTGCATGCCAATCTAACTCCAAATCACCTATATTTTCCACAAACAAAGCATGTTTCTGTTGAGGGGTAAAAAAGTCCTAATATATGGGATTAAAGGTTTGATAACACTTACTAGCGAAGTGACCATCCTTGCCGCATACCTGACATGCAACAATTGTTGAACAAGAGATGTTAGAAAGATTTAAGAAGAAGGTATCTCATAAAAAACCATGGTATTGTTGTCCTCAACCACGTGATCCACCACGCCTCATAGTGTTTAGTTGTATAGGCTACCTTTGAACAATATTGGCTTCAAAAATTGGTGTAGGCGCAGATAGATGGTGACATATTAGATGAGCTTCTGTTACTATTAGCAAGGAATAAAGTTTCTTAAGAGTGACATGATCTATGCGAACATAGATAAAGGACATAGAGTTATCACAGTCATGTCCCAAGCCAATAAGAACATAGGTAATGATTTCATGATGGTAGAGTGATCGACCAGCCACAACAAGTTCATTAGTTAATTTCTTAATAGATAGAAAGTATTCATTTGCATATTAACTACCTTTCTTGATTGTAGCAAACTGAGTATGAATATGTATGATGCAAGTTTTAGACTGGGAAGAAAAATGAATAGTAAGAGCTTGCCAAACAACATAAGAGGTGGTATAAAAAACCACTTGAGTGAGAACACCTTCTGTCATAAAGGATATAAGAGTGCTCAAAATAAGGTTATCCTATCATACCTAATAAGAATATGCAAGATTTGCAATTTGAGAAAGTTATATAGTATCAGGATGTATAATATCAATGAATAGAGATAAACTCTGAAATGTGCCATCAAGATAGCCATATAAACCTTGTCCATGAAAATAAAAAAATTAATCATGCCTTCCAAAAATGATGGTTATAAGCTATCAATTTAATGGAAGTAATATTTGGCATAAGGGAGATTGTGGTGGGAGATGAATGGATATTATCAATGTCTGTTGTAAAGGAAAAAAAAGGTAACTATGTTAAGATGTTAGTATTTTTCTATGACTTTGATACTATATAAAATAATAATGGTAAAATGAGAGAACATAAAGGAATTACAATTGTGTTGAAAATATTATATATCACCATGACAATACTTCTTAATACATGGATAGTTCTTATAAAGTTATAGTATAATATAATAGCTAAACTATAGTGTTGTAGATTTCTAGATAATGATTGATAGCTAAGAGTTTATATTATTGACTTGGCTTCCAACTCAACATTATCCTTTATACACATGATCCATACCACATGCAGGAAAGACACTCATTTTTCTTAGGAACACACATTATCAATCACATAAAATCAATTACAATACACACACACATAATAAATTAAAAAATAAGCATAATTATTACTATAGATATTGCAGTCTTACATGATACATTCAAGAAAATATAGCCATATACTACAACTAACAAAACTAGGGATCTTGATTCCCTTAAGTTTTAATGAAATTCTAATTCTTAACTAATGATCTATTAATCTCAAATTCTATATTGACATGATCCTAACTTGTATTTTACTAATATATCTACATGATTACAAATCAGTTGTTCTCACTTGGAGATCAAACAATCTAAACTATAAAATTTTAATTGTATCCCTTCAATTTGATCATATATGTTACCAGTGCCTTCATCAACCTTCTTTTTCATTGCCTTCCATATCTTGAATTGAAGTTTCTTCTTTTATCCTTTAAATAATCTAAAAGACTGTTATTATGCTCCTTTCTAGCATCCTTCACCTTCACAACACCCTTTGGCCTTGTCTTGATGGTGCCATCAAGAAAGAAACATGCTATATAAGTCTTCATAGAAGAAAGTTTTTGGAATATGCCAGTTTTATTCATCAAGGTTGTTTTTTGTTTTGAGAAACTCATTGCTTCGGAAATGTTTGAAGTTTGATAGAAGTTGTTTTTTAAAGTGTTTTTTCCCTCTGAAATATATCAAAATAATGTTTTTTTAAAAAAACTTTTTTTGACATCATCACATCAAAAAAAACAAAAACATAAAAAAAAAATAAGCAAGACAAAATATCAAATTTTTTAGAAACGTGGTTTGGAACATGGCCCTTTGTCTCTAATCATGAGGATTTTGTTATATTGTATATGTATATTGAAAAAGCAATTAGTCACGAAAAGGGAAATCTTTCCTTCATTCTTTATTTTAGATTCCGTCCAATAAGCAAGCAATTTAATGGAAAAGCGTTAATTGTTTTTATTAATTCTTGTTTCCTGCTGGCACAAGGATTTACTATCAAACAATTTTGTGCAAGTAGTGAACAAGGAACTAAAAGGAGTCCCTATTAACATATATTAATAAAAGAATAAACTAAAATGGAAGGTGGTTAAAAAAAGTGGTTTTACTATAGTAGAAGAAGACACATTTCATTTTAGATTTTAACAGTAAAAATATCATCTTGCCACTCATTCAAATAACAAGTAGCCTTGCTTAAGAGGGTATTTGGGTCATTTTCCTTTATATGAATAGTAAAAATACTAAAATGCACTTATAGACAAAATTATATGCCTTTAGTCTAAGGGTATTATTGGTTTTTTATATTTAAGTGTATGATCTATTTACTAAAATGCCTTTTAAGTCAACAAAATCAAAGTTTTCAATCATAGGGTATTTATATCTTTTTATTTTTTTTTGTTATTTTTGTTTTATCAAGGGAATTATTGTATTTTATCATGATGAAATAATATTAAAATTGTAAAAGACTGCTAGCACATGCAGTGCCTTCTAGTGGTTAAACCTGTTCATCTGATATGTCATTAGATGCATCGCGCGTGTCTTCTTTCTCCTAGCATTACGTGTGTCATAGATGATTGGGTGGTTTTTCGCTAATATGCTCTCTCTTTTTTAATCTCTCTTCCCCTAAAAATTGCATATTGGTGTTCTTTTTTTTATATTTGTGCTTTGATCCTTCTTTTTTTGATTTCTTATTTATGTTCTTAGATCTTTAATAAGAGTTTTATTTCTTTTCAATTTAGTCTTTCAATTCCAATTTGTAACGAACTATGCTTTTTAATTTAGTCCTTATTCTTTTGATTTCTAGTTTTTTTACTTGATCTTTTATAAAAAAATTTATTTTTCAATTTCACCTTTCAATCCAAGTTTATTTTGTGTTATTGTTTTTAATTTGGTCCTCAATTTTTTATTTTCTATTGGAGTTATTTTTTTCTTCAATTTAACCTTCCAAACAAAAATTCGTGTCCTTTTTCTTTAAATTTCTTTTATCAATTATTTGGCCTTTTATTAATTCTTTTATCAATTTAACTCTCCAATTAAAAAAATAGTTACCCTTTGATTTATTTTTTATTTTTATTTTCACCCTTATTATTTTAATAACCATTTTTTTTTATCTTAGATCCTTTTCATGTAGTTATTTCCCCCCTCGTTATGTTCTTCGGTGTTTGTTGACTTGGTCCAATTCTTTGTCACTTTTTTTAATCTATTTTCGTGCCCCTATAGATTTCTTTCCAAAGTATCATGATTTTTTTTTTATAAAATTATTCGATTAATATCATTGTCTTTTCTTTTATCGTCTAGTTAAAATAAAATCAACTTATTAATCCTAATCGGTGGTATAACTTGAATTGTTGATTTCTTTTCTTTCCTCGAAACATGTTTGCATCATCTAAACATTGTTTTTTATGGAGAAATACAAACCCATAACATAGCGCGGGCTCGTGCCTAGATAACATATACTAATTGAGGAGGGGAATTCATCGTTCCCCTCTTTATAGAGCACTATTCAGTAGTGATTTTTCTTTTATTTTCTTAAATTTTATTCTTTTTTCAATTCATACTTTAATGGGTTTACTTATCCTAATCTCATAACTTGGGTCACTAGTTTAGCGAGTTAACTCGAGTTTTTATATTATTTATTTAGTTGATTCCCCCCTCCAAATTCCATCATTTCATATTTGGTTGATTTAGAATTAAACTTCATAATTTTTTTTTATTCACTTTCTATGAGTTTATTTTAGTCTCATTACTTGGGTTGCCAGTTTGGCAGGTTAATCCAAGTTAATTCGGGTACTTTTTTGTGTTTTTTATTTATTTATTTTCAATTTCATCATTCAACATTAGATTTGTTATGAATTAATCTTCATAATTTATTTCAATATGCTTTATTTGGAGTTATCTCATTCATATAAATAAGGTTGTGGGCTTGGCAGGTTAACCTAAGTTAACTCGAGTTGTTTGTTATTTGGTCTCTTTTTAATTGATTTTTTCTTCGATTTATCTTTCAATATCATGCTGATCGAGAATTGAGTTTCATTATTTTTTTTTTATTTTTTTTTTAAATTTATTTGTTTTTTTTAAAGAGTTTATCTGTTCTTTTTTTTTTACCCTTCAATGTTCATTTTTTTAATCCATGGCTCATTTTTAACGGTTTTTATTAGATTTTACGAATGTTTTGGGAATATATATATATATATATATATATATATATATATATAAACTGTTATTGATCTCAATGATTTGGAGAATTAATCTGTGTTGATACATATATTTTATTTAAACATATTATTAACTAAAAAATTGTCTTAAGCCCCATAAAATTGTATATAAAGCTTTTAATAATAATGTCAAAGAGTTTCTGCAACATGCATAATATTTTTTAAATTAAAAATTTTTAGTTTGACTCGCAACGTAACATATGAGATAACTCAATTTACACACTAAATTATCTAATGCATAGTTTTTAAAACAATATTTGGAACAAAAGTGCAAAATTATTTTATGTTGTTTTTTATCAAGTTATCACGATATTGGATAAGCATCATACTATTATTTTGATTCATGTTTTTGTAAGTGTTTATTTTTATTATTGTTTTTTCTACCCAATGAAGTTGCTTTTATATTCATTAGGTTGATGGGGGTTATACGGGGATAACTTCCACGTAATTTAAATTATTTTTTTTATAATAATTCACTTACAGCCTATTCAAATTCACAACTCCGGCGCAGCATTGCAGCAACAGCCATCGTGTTTCTCCAGCAGCTGCAGCCACCGCGTTTCTCCAGCAGGAGGAGCAGGTTCTCTACAGACAGTTGATTTTTACGGCTGTGCTGTGCTTCTTAAAAACTTTTAATTTTTTTTAATTATTTTTTTTATATATTTAAATTGTTTGGTGTATTTATATTAAAAATAAATTTTAAAAAATAAAAAATTATTATTTTAATTTATCTTTAAATAAAAAAATATTTTAAAAATCAGATACTGCAAAGTTATAAACAATAACTTGAAAGGTTTATGTTATTTTTGGCACCACGTTTTAAACGCAAAGAATCGGGAGTTTGACAAAGTCACTGCTGTGTCGCACACGTGTC
>Ga0325414_1002512_pt1 | contig 18656 bp, 9 predicted proteins | sample PopdelMetagenome_8_FD_206183 | JGI IMG/M metagenome (GOLD analysis project Ga0325414, IMG submission 206183) | Populus deltoides microbial communities from Bellville, Georgia, United States - Leaf-PdKOR-R3 | ecosystem: Host-associated > Plants > Phyllosphere > Phylloplane/Leaf | place: USA... | reverse complement strand
TAACCAGCTAAATATTAAAAAATAAAAAAAAGATAATTTCAGAGAAAATCATAAAAAAAACCATGCGGAGAAACACTGTAGCAGTCAACAATGTTTTAAAGAAAAAAATTATAAAATTAAATTCTCAATCAGCTCCATATTAAAAAAAATTAACAAAAATAATTTTGGAAAAAAAAAAGAAAAAATAAATGAAAAAAAAGAAAAAATAGGAAAGTTGAAAAAATAAATAATTTTGAAAAAAAAAGAAAAAAACGAAAAAGAAAAAGAAAAAAAGGAAAAAGTTAGAAAAAAAAGAAAAAAAAAAGAGGAAAGCACTGTGAATTATTGTTGTAATCCACAGTGCTTTGTGTATGGGGGAACAATGATTCTCCCACACCATTTAGATATTGTTAATATAAGTATCCATTATCTACTATTATTTATTATTCAATAAAAAATAAAATAATTTATTATATTAAAATAAAATCTAAATGCTGTATAAATATATTTATATAATATAAATTTATATTTTATGTTAGGTTCAGACGGATTTTGAATCAGTTTTGACAATATCTATACTTTACTAATTATTTATCAAGTAAGTTAACTATCTCATAAATATCCACTTATTTTGATTGAGTCGGGACAATATCTGTTATATTTGAATTAAATTATCTTCTCTATTTAGAGAAATACTAAAAAAGAAATACTTGATATATATATATATATATATATATATATATATATCAAGTACCACATTGGTTAGAACTTTTAGAACAATTCAGCATAATGAAAAAAAAGTTACAAAATGCTTAAAAAATTAATGAAAATATGATCACTAGAAAATTTTAATAGTATTTGATAATAAAAAAATATAAAAAATGATGTTGAAGCTTGATTGAATGATTAACTAAGCTTCAATGTGAAGTTTAGTTGGACAATCCAATCAAGTTTCACCTCAAACTTGGTTAGGCCATGACCCAACCGAGCTTTGTTGTCTTGGTTGGGCCGCAGTCCAATCAATCTACCCCCATATCTTTTCTCTCTCTCTCTCAATCTAGTCAGACTCAACCAAGCTCCACGAAGCTTGGCTAGGTTGAGGCCCAACCAAGCTTGAGCTCTGGTCTGACCGAGCTATTTTTTGCTCACCCTAGGTTTACTATTCATGTATAGTAATATGTATGACACTATTCATGAATAATACTTTCTAGATATTTTTTTCTTGATACTTGTATAAATATATATTCCTGATACTTTTTTATATATTTTTTCTAGATATTTTTCAAGTTATATATTCTCAGGTTTTGAGAAAGATAGGGGGAGGATCCATCTAAACAACACTACACAGAGAACACTCTCAACGAGATAAAGAACACACATATCTTCTTTTAAAAAAAAAAAATATTTTCATCTTCTTGAGATTTTACTTGTCAATTGATAAAACAAAATCAAAGACTGACTTAAGCATCGAAATATCCCTTGTTCCACGAGGGATTTGTTTTATAGGTGCAACTTAGATCCATATCTCATTAGCTAGGGAAAATCAATAGTTTTCTATGAAGTTTTTCCACGACTTTATCACTGGTGGCATTTGTAAGAATCTTAATAAAAAGTCAATTCATTATCTTTCCCCTTTTTCTAAAAAATGTTTTAACCAATTCGTAACATGAGAGAGTGACTAATCTCTCCATAGGGACTCCACCTCTCCTAGGACTCCAACATATTTGCAACCAAGTTCAGTTTCTTAACACTCTTTTTCTTACACATCAACAAGCCCTTATAAATGCACTAAGTACACATACACAACTCTAGTTCCTTGGAGAAATAAGGCAGAATGACACGTAAAGGAGTAACACTTGAACTCCTATACTCAAAAGGAGCTACACGCCTTATTCTTACACGAGACGTTCTAAACAATCCAATCGTCATTAGTCTCTATCACCTCACTCTATCAAAAAAGGCTGATGCGTGAGATAACTTCCATAACTCCACATGCTCATAAGCCACATCAAAGTGCTTACCTAAAGTCTTTACTTTTTCATAGAGTGTTACACACTCTACACTCTAAAGATCATGTCTCTAAAAATAACCGGTCTAAATAACTACGAGGGACTCACTAACCTTCAAGATCACATACAAGGTATGGAAGGCCTTTTAGAACATGTCACACAAGACATTGTTGTTACATGTAAAGTTCTTCCAATAACTTTTCATGGATTTGTTAGGGTGTGGTATCATACTTAAACCCAGTTCCATTCTAGGTCTTCATGATTTCTGCATGAAACTCATCTCTTATTTCAGTACCAACATTCTTACCAAAAGAAGCATTAAAGAGCTCTTTGTTATCACACAACAAGAAGATGAAAATACGAGGGCCTATCTCTAGAGATTCAACTAGGAAATGTTAAGTGTAGAGGATCTGCTTGAACCTATCGCTACCAAATCCTCGATCAAGAAGGTCTACAATTATTATTTATAGAAAAATTTATATATACTTTCTAATAAAAGTCTCCTTACCATCAAACATACGATGGAAAATCAGATATGGTTTGAAGAAGCTAACAGACTAGACAATATCACCTACACTTTTACACATAAAAAAAGCCTTCACCACCCCATCAATCTTCAATTAGAACATTAAAAAAAAGCATAAAGGGGAACATACATGATCGTCTGATATTTTTTAAGCTCATGACCACATCTCTTATAATAATATATGTTGATGTGTTGGATGACATAAAGGGAAAAGGCTTCTTAGCAATACTCATCTCAAATGAAAAATGGTTCAAACACAAGAAATCTTAACAAGTTCTATCTCTTTCATCATAATTATAGACAAGATAGAGAAAAGTATCATGCAATTATAAAAGAGATATAAAGATAGATTTTTAAATGGTACTTTCAAGAACTTGTAAAGAAGGAGATACAATATAAACAAATAGAAAATCATCCTGGTGATGTCATACTACAAATAAGATTTTTTTAAATACTTTTATATATATTTTCCAGATATTTTCCAAGCTATTTATTCTTAGGTTTTAAAAAAGATAGGGAGAGAATCCATCTGAATAACACTACACAGAGAACACTCTCAACGAGATAAAAAATACATATCTTTTCTCTACAAAAAAAGAACTATTTTCATCTTTTTGAGATTTTACCTACTTATCAATTGATAAAACAAAATCAAACACTGAATTAAGCATCAAAATATCTCTTGTTCTATGAGAGACTTGTTTAGTGGTGCAAGTTATGTTTATATCTTATTAGCTAAGGAAAATCAACGTTTTTCTATGAATTTTTTCCATGACTTTATTAGTGGAGTCGTTTGTGGGAATCTAAATAAAAATTCAATACATTCTCTTTCACCTTTTTTCCAAAAAACTTTTTAACCAATCCATAATAATGGAGAGTGACTAGTCTTTCCATAGGGACTCTGGCTCTCCTAGGACTCTAACGGATTTGCAACCAAGTTTAGTTACTTAATAATATTGTTGCAGCAATATAACTGCATCTTCACACTCTTTCTCCTACACAACAACAAGCCTCTATACATACACCAAGTACGCATACACAACTCTAGTTCCTTGGAGAAACAAGGCAGAATGACACGCAAACGAGTAACACTTGAACTCCTCCACTCAAAAGAAGCTACACACCTTGTTCTTACACGAGACACTCCATACAATCCAATCATCATTGGTCTCAATCACCTCACTCTACCAAAAAACAACATTCACGTGAGACAACCTTCATGACTCCACGAGTTCATGAGCCACAATAAAATGCTCACCAAAAGTCTTTACTTTTTGATAAAGTGTTATACATTCAACTCTTTAAAGATCTTGTCTTTACAAAAATCGGTCTGGATAACTAAGAGGGACTCACAAACCTTTAAGATCACATACAAAATGTGAAAGGCCTTTTAAAACATGACACACAAGATATTGATATTATATGTAAAGTTCTTCTAATAACTTTCCTTGGATCTGCTAAAGTATGGTGTTATAGCCTTAAACCCAGTTCCATTTTATGTCTCTACGATCTCTGTATATAACTCATCTCTTGTTTCAACACCAACATTCTTACCAAAAGAAGCATTATAAAGCTTTTTGTTATCACACAACTAGAAAATAAAAACACGAGGGCATATCTCTAAAGATTCAACAAGGAAATGCTAAGTGTGGAGGATCTGATTGAACCCATCACCACTAAAGCCCTAATTAGTAGGGTCTACAACTATTCCTTATTGGAAAAGTTATACACAGTCTCTAATAAAAGTCTTCTTAGCATCAAACATGTGATAAAAAATCACATATGGGTGGAAGAAGCTAGCGAACTAGATCAGGGCACCTATATTTTCACGCACAAAAAAAGTCTTCACCACCCCCATCAATCTTCAACATGAACATCCAAAAAATAGCACTAAGGGGAACATCCATGATCGTTTAACATTCTTTACGCTTATGACCCCACCTCTCACAATAACACATGTCGATGTGTTGGATGCCATAAAGGGAAAATACTTCCTATAATACTCATCTTCAATGAAAAGTGGTTCAAACGCAAAGAACCCCAACAAGTTCTATCTTTTTCATCATGATCATGGACACAACATAGAAAAATATCATACACTCACAAAAGATATAGAAAGATAGATCTCAAAAGGGTACCTTCAAGAACTTATGAAGGAAGAGATATAATATGAACAAACAGGAAATCATCCTACTGATGTCGTACTCTAGATAAGATAAATCTCTTAAATTGTATATCCTTTATTTTTTAAGATATATAAATATCATCTTTATGTCTCCAAACATAAAGGGTCTCTAGAAAATCCATGTGGAGAAGTCTTCAATAGTCTTTATTAGGTCGTCAGGTTCCCACTACCAATTTTCTCCCCTATGACCATTTGTCTCTAGGTCTCAGTGACCACAATCTCCAGGTCTCCATGACCACTTATCTTCAAGTCTTAGTAACCATTGTCTCCAAGTCCTCGTGACAACATGTCTCTAGGTCCTAAAGATCACCATCTTCAGGTGCTTGTGACTATTATCTTCAAAAAGATCAAGGATATTTCTCCATCAAACATTGATATGATCTCTCATAAATTTGAAAAACATGAAAAACATTCAAAGACATGCTCATAAGGTAACATTTTAATGCAAGCCTATATTATAATTATTTTTTTCCCACTCTCTAGCTCGTTAAAGTCTTTCAAACATGTATGTTTACAAGACTTTTAGAGGCAAATTATAATACAAAAAAGAACAAGGATGTCGAAACTCGGTTAGATGATAAACCGATTTTCAAATGTGAAGCTAGGTTGGGATGACAGGCTCAGCTTCACCTCAAGCTAGGTTGGGCAGCCTAACTGAGCTTCACCTCAAGCTCGAACCAAGCTTTTATTTTTTTTTGTCTTGGTTGGGCCACAACCCAATCAAACTACCCTCTCACTCTATCTCCCCCCTAATCAGGCTTAACCAAGCTCCACTAAGCTTAATGAGGTCAAGGCCCAACTGAGCTCGAGCTTCGATCTGCCCGAGCTATTTTTAGCTCACCTTGGTTTGCTATTCATGAATAATAATATGCAAGGTACTATTCATGAATAGTATTTTTCATCTGTATTTCTTTGTATATTTTTTTATATATATTTTTCTAGATATTTTCCAGATATTTTAAAGCTATATGTTCTCGGATTTTAAGAGAGATAGGGGGTGCTTCATATAAACAACACTATATAGAGAACACTCTCAACAAGACAAAAAAAACACATAAAAAATGCCATTTTCATCTGCTTAATTTTTTATCTGTTTGTCATTTGATAAAACAAAATCAAATACTAACTTAAGTATAAAAGTGTTCCTTATTTCACGAGGGACTTATTTTCCAAGTACAACTTAGATTTCTCATTAGCTAGGCCCAACTAAGCGCAAGCTCTATTCTGACCAAGCTATTTTTAGCTCACGTCGGTTTACTATTCATGAATAGTAATATGCATGGTACTATTCATGAATAGTATTTCTCCATATATTTTTTTTTATATATTTTCTAGATATTTTCCAAATACTTTACAAGCTATATGTTCTTAGATTTTGAGAGAGATAAGGGGAGGATTTATCTGAACAACACTGCACAGAGAACATTTTTAACGAGACAAAAAACACACATTTCTTCTCTACACACACAAAATACCATTTTCATCTTCTTAAATTTTTACCTGCTTGTCACTTGATAAAAAAAAAATGAAATATTAACTTAAGCATCAGAGTGTCTCTTGTTCCATAAAAAACTTGTTTTACAGGTACAACTTAGATTCAGATCTCATCAGCTAGGAAAAGTAAATATTTCTATGTGAAGTTTTTCCATGACTTCTTTGGATATCATTGCATGCGTTTGGCACTAAGTTTTAGTCGAAGCATGATTCAATTGATTCATATTTGAACATTCAAATTCAAAAGAAGAAATGTCCATGCTGTGTGTTTATAAGTGGTTGTGTTCTATTTGCCAGCTTGTGCTTTGAAGCATTTATTCCTCCATCCGAACCATAAATTGGGCGTTATATGAAAAGAGAACTTGTGCCATCAAACTGGACTAGTCTGTAAGCTTGTCCAAAATCTCTTTCGTTCTAAGATAAGGCTGCTATTCCTTAAATTCACAGGCTTTGACCACAACCCTAAACCCAATGTCTGCGTATTTCAAGGTTGAATGTCTTCCTATCTTCACTTCACATTAGATTCTGGATTCCCTCTTCTTTTTTTTTTTAAGCAATAAAAATTGGGAGAGGATCGTAGTGTTTTGCGTCTAGGATCTCTCATTACAGATAAAATAATATCACCCTCAATTCTTAGGCAGTCACGCTTGTTGGCGTGTAGACTCTAATTGGTGTCCATTAATTCATCTCTATAATATTGGGTTTGTTTTTGTCTCTGTTGTCTGATAAACATTATAATTTGGATTTTTTCCCCTTTTGAGAAGGTAATGATTTGGATATTTCGTAAATACTATGCTGTACACCTAAGAAAAGTTATTTTCGAAGGTTTCCAAACAAGTCTGATACTTGAACCATGGAATTTTCATTAGGGGAGAATTCTACGTTCAAGTTTTCAAAAGAGTGATGTGGAGATTCAGAGATTCAGGAAATACTGCCTCGATCTCGTTACGTAACTAACCCAGCTCCAAAACCCGTTGAAAGCTTATCTGGGAAAAGTTGAAGGATGAAATTGCTTCAGTCCAACGCAACAACAAATTGATTTATGTCTCATATTGAACACGTTTTTAATTCGTTCTTGCACACTAACTGATTGAATTGTCAGCAAACGTTTACAGAGGTTTGTCGGCAAATTGTTTACAGGGTTAGGCAAAAGGTAAAACCCATGTGGATTGTTGGCAGACTTTTATTAGGGTTTGATTCTGAGTTCTCCTGGGTTTAAAGTATTTTTTATTTAAAAAAATATTTTTTTAATTTTTAAAAATTATTTTTTATATTGGTATATTAAAATAATCTAAAAATAAAATTTTAAATAAAAAAATAAAATTTTATAAAACAATATTTGAATTCAAACACGTATGATGAAAAATTAGGAATGCAAAAGGCACGCATATCTTGCTATTATAAATTTATAGCCACTGGACCACCAAAAGAGGGAGAGGACGTGCTATTATAAATTTAGAGCTACTGGACCACCAAAAGAGGGAGAGGACGTGGAGAGGACGCAATGTTGCTAGCTATGAGCATTTATTATAGAATATTCTAAAAAGGGGAAAATATTGGGAAAAATATTGTAGTTTTTTTCATGCTTTTCACAGATTAGTGTTTTACAGTGAAACTCTTAACTGTTTTTTTTTTTGTTTTTTTCCTATTTTTTTTTTGTTTTTTATGTTTTTATGGGTTTTTTTTCTTTGTGTTTTTTTTTAATGAATTTTTTTTGTTTAATTTAGTTTGTTAATGTGAAAAAAAATTTTATTTAGTTATCATACTTTCATGACATGAATTTCGGGTTTGACAGATTAACCTAGATTGATGAGTTAACCCGAAATTTTTTTTTGTTTTTTTTTCCTTTTTAATCAATTTTTTTCGTTTAGTTTAATTTGTTAATTTTTTTTCGTTTAACCCGTCGATTTTTTTTCTATTTAGTTATCAAACTTTCATGAAGTGAATCTCAGGTTTGACGGGTTAACTCAATTGATTCAGATTTTTTTTCTTTTTTCTCATTAGTAAGGCTTATGTCTTTTGTTTGTTTTTGTTTTTTTTATTTTTAATTAATTTTTTTTGTTTAGTTTAGGTTGTTAATGTTCAATTTTTTTCTATTTAGTTATCAAACTTTCATGACACGGATCTCAGGTTTGACAGGTAACCTGGTTTAACGAGTTAGCCTAGTTAATTCTGAGTTAACCCGTCATTTTTTTTTTCTATTTAGTTATCAAACTTTCACGACACGAATCCAAGGTTTGACGGGTTAACCTGACTTAAAAGGTTAACCCAGTTAATTCATATTTTTTTTCTTTTTCTTCATTAGTTTTTTTTTCTATTGGTTTTTTTAATTTATTTATTTAATTATCACACTTTTATGACACAACCTTGCAGCCAGACCCGTATCCAAGGCTATTGGGTCTGGTATTGCAACTAGACCTACTGGGTCATGCAACTTACAGCCAAACTCAAGATTCTTAGATATAACTTTGCAGAAAGACGTTATTTTTAGATCTTAGTTTTTTCTTAGTATTTTTTATATATAAAAAATTAACCCGCAGCATCACACGGGTCATTCATTTTCTGTGGACCATTTATAAATTAGCATCAATAGAGGCCTACGTACATAAGATGAAACGTGTTAAAGTCGTTAATTATAAAGCTTAGTACACAGTTCCTGTTTCTTGTTGTCACGTACATTTCATTGTTGACGAAGAACCATAAATGAAATTGTATATACAAGTTTTAAGAATTGTAAATAATTATTTTCTGCAAAACCACCAGTCATAACCACCGGTTTAAATTATACTCATCTGTCCAAATAATTTCTGCAGAATCGTAATTCCTAAACAGCATATAATGAAATTAATGGAGGATAAGATGATAAGAATAGCTTGCAATCTTTCCATCTAAATTTTATTTAAGGATATTAATTGATGGATCAATATATTTTATTTTTTTATCTAAGTTTATATTTTAAAAAATCAAAAATAGGCTGACAATACAATATATCTAAGTTGAGCAAAATACCAAACCTAGATGATATGGGTTTCACTACTTCCAGACCCAATATTTTTTGGTTTAACTCCATGTTGAACTTATGTACATATATATGAGTCTAGTGATTTGTTATACCCAATATTTCTTAGTTCAGCTACATGCTAAATCCAAGTAAATATGGGTCTGACGAGTTGTTAGATCTAATATCTTGGGTCCAGTTATGCGTTGAGCTCAAATGCAAAATGGGTATGGCTAGCTGACAAACACAACCTTCTTGGGTTCAAATGTGTGCTGAGCCTATATACATATGGGTCTGGTGAGTTGTCAGACCCAATATCCTTAGGTTCACCTACACTCTAAGCCCAAGTACATATGGATCTAGCAAGTTGTTAGACCCAACATCCTTGGGTTCAGCTACACTCTGAGTCCAAATACATATCGGTTTGGCGAGCTGCTAGACCCAATGTTTTTGGGATCAACTACGTGCTAAATCCAAACAAATATAGGTCTGGAAAACTGTCAGACCCAATATTATTGGGCTCAACCACGTGTTGAGCCCAAATACATATAAGTATGGTGAATTTGCCAGATTTAATATCATTGGGTTCAGCTACATGCTAAGCCTAAGTATATATGGGTCTGACGAGCTGCTTGATCCAAGATCCTTGGGTTCAGCCACGGGTTGAGCCCGAATGCATGTGGGTCTGGCGAGCTGTCAGACCCAACATCATTTGGTTCAACTACTTGCATAGCCTAAGTATGTAAGGATCTGACGAGCTACCAAACTCAACATCCTTAGATTCAACTACATGCTGGGCCCAAGTACATATAGGTCTAATAAGGTATTAGACCTAACATCCTTGGATTCAACTATGTGCTGAGCCCAAGTACATATAGGTCTGGCAAGGTATTAGACCCAATATCCTTGGGTTTTAAATATGTGCTGAGTCTAAGTACATATAGGTCTGGCGAGCTGCCAGACCCAACATCCTTGTGTTCAGTTATGTACTGAGCTCAAGTACATATGGGTCTGGCGAGATGTCAGACCGATCACCCTTAGGTTTTGCATCATTCCAAGTCCAAAAAGGTATGCAACTGATGATCGTTATATGCCTCATATTGGGAAACAAAGTGATATGGTTCAGTCATGGATTTTTTATAAAGGGCCATCGATTTTATGCTTGGGTTTGATAAGGAGGCCATTCAACCAAGATTGTGTTTTTCCTTGGAATTTAGCTTGTGTTAGCCAACCTTGGTTTGTGCATGATGATAGGTTCGGTCCAATCTCTTTGATGGTTTATTCAGCCAAATTAGGTCAACCCATGTGTGGGTTTGATATGGGCAGCAAAGTAGGCTTGTTGGGAGCTTATATATGGTCTGATTTAGGTTAAATTAATAAGTATGGGTTTGGGCCACATGGTGTCCAAAGTTGACTTGGGTTAATTAAAATATTGAGATCCTTTTTATTACAGGGATCAACAAAATATTCTTCTAAAACTGAAAGAGAAATTTGTTCATTATTGTCCCTATTATTTAGGATAATATTTAGCAATAAAGGAGGAAGTTTCCTAGTCATACAAAACAACTAAAAAGGGTCGTCAGATCTGAATTTTAGACTTGAAAGGATTATTTAATGCTAAAAATTTGATTCTTCTAGTCAAGGAAGAAAAGTGATGAGAGACTACAAACGAAATTAATTTCTAAGATTGTTTTTCATGTTCTCAAGGGAAATCCTAGTCCTACAAGGAAAGAAGACTTCAACAATTAAATTTTTTTCAGATCAGATTTCTTAGCATCTAAAGGACTTTAAAAGTTAGCTAAGTAATCCTAGAGTATCTAGGAATGTGAATCTCAGCCAAGAGTTATTTAAGCTAGGGAATTAAGATATTTTATGTTATTTTTCTTTCTATTTTATATAGCATCAAGAACCCACTATCAAGACTTGTTGTTTTCATTATTATTTGTATGTTTAAGCAAAATTAATACTTTGATTTTCAGTTAAGATCTAAGGCTTATTTGGATCAGGGTTTGAGCTTACTAAAAAGGTGTGGGTCAGTTTTGTAAGTGGATCAATTCCCTAGGGTTAATTTCTTAACTAATAATTATTTAAACACATGTAAAACCTAAATTTCAAAACCTTTGATAAATAATGCTTTTGAACTTTCAGTTTAACGTGCGAGAAAGATTTTTGCATTATTTAGCTCTTCAATGAACTGAATCTGACTTAATGAAGATTAACTAGTTCCATGACACTATTCAACTTCATTCCAATAGTATTGGTGTCCTGGGACAAGTTTTCATTGTATCATACTCCTATCAAACCTCTTAAAACTTTTCGAGATCATATCTCAATTTTGATTATAGGTTGCGTGACCATTTGATCATTAGGCTCATATCACGAGGCCTTGTTTATTTATTCTTATAACTTTTAACATGATATGTTAAAAGTCAATAATAATCATCTCTCTATACCTCTAGGTGTATAAAAGTCTTATAAAGGCCACTATATTTTCATCAACATTAATATTATGTGAGATATATATATATATATCACTACTGCTATCAGAAAGAAATAACACTCAAACTCTTTCATTCAAGCAACATGATAAGGTTCATGGGCTATATATACCCTCTAAACCACTTGGGTAAATGGTTCATATGATAAGGTTCATGGGCTATATATACCATTTAAACTACTTGGGTAAATGGTTCATAATTTTCATTTTCTAAGTATTTGTACTTTAATTCTTATAGAATTTATCATACAAAATTAAAAACAAACACTCTTGTTCTTAGAATTTAAAGCTTATTCTCTTATTTATTTCAATTTCTTATTAAAATCACTAATTTTATCATCGGATAGTCTCTAAACCCCTACCACAAAGGACTGTTTTATAGGTTTTAGACCTTCTACCACCAACCACCAACTTTGTGAACTCTAGAGAATGAAATATTGATGTGAATGTGTAATTATCTAATGTCTAAACACTTAAAAATACCTCATTCCTGAGCATATTGAGTTTTGGAACATTATTATTAATAATGTTCTTGAGTAGAATAATAGTTGAAATTTGATGAAAACATACCATTAAAACTTGGATTCTTTGAATTTTAAATTGGTATATCAAATTTATATAAAAGGGTTACCAAGTTGTTTTTATCGAGAACTAATCCTTCATTTGTAAAAAGGGCTATAAAAATTATAAACAAATTATGAATGTAGAATTAATCCTTCATTTTCTCATTAATCATTGTGATTCTCTGGTTTTAGTTTTTATTGCCTTTTCTATCTTTACAACATGTATAATACACTAGTTATTTAACTCGGCTTCATCATGACTTTTGATTTTTTTTCAAAAGAAATACAGAGAAAGTAAAATATTTCAATGTGTTTTTTTATATAAAAAAATTCAATTTGTAAATCAAAGATTCTATGCAAATATCTAATTAAATACATAGATAATCATCTATGTAAATAAATGGGAAAAAAAAATTGTTCACAATAACTAAAAGAGAAATTAAAAAAAATAAGAGATGAAAGAAGATCAAGCTATTTAATCACACAAAATGAGTCGTTTATCCAGTTATATTTACTGAACTTGTTTATTTAAATAATTAAAATATAATAGAAACACAAACAAAACCAAAACTAATTGAATAAACTCACACTCTAAAAATATTATACAAGGTCGAACATATCAGAAATATTATTTAAAAATAAATATTTTTTATTTTGAAAAATAAAGTTCATCTGTATAAAGCAAAAGGATCTAAAATAAAATTGTAAGTAAAAGAATAAGGATGAAAAACAAAATAAAAATTAAATTAGAGGGCAAACAAAAATTTTCAATTAGAGGGTTAAATTGAAATGAATATAACTTTAACAAAAGGAAAAATAAATCAAAAGAATGAGGGTCAAATTGAAAAATCAAAACAACATAAACTTTGATTGAATTATTAAATTGAAAACCAATAAAACTTTAACCAAAAAGCCAATGAAAAAAATTAAAATTAAAAGAATAAGGACAGAAATGAAAAAAAAAACATGAGAAATTATAATTGAAGGGAAAACAAACAAAACTCTTATAAAAGGGCTGAAGTTGAAATATCAAAAACAAAGAGGACAGTCATGTATTTTTTTTGATAGGAGAGAGAAAAGATGGGGATAAAGAATAAATGATCATTGGCAACAAACCACACATCATCAGTTGTCACACGCCATATAAGAAGGAATTGGACACTGTGGAACTTCCAAATACACAATGAAAGGTCAAGTTAGTCTACTTGGTGATGTCGCATACGCCACCCAAAAGTAAAAATATCAAAATATCCCTTATAACCCTAGAAATTACATTAAAAAAAAAAGTCATGTGTGAAAAGACAAAAACATCCTTAAACACATACCTTATTTTTTGTCTTTTTTAATGGAAAATACATACTTTTATTGTATTCTAATAAGGAAAAAAAAACACTTGGTCAATAACTCTACTTTTTTCTACCATATGATAAAGAAGTATTTTGTTGTTTTAAAGTCTTTGAAAATAAGCCTCTGCTCAACAGATCTAAATTTTGTTAATCTTGGGGATAAAAATGTTATTTCACTGTGAAAAAAAATCAGAAAGGACTAACATCCCCTAAACAAACTTTTAATCATGAATGAACCTCTAGAAAATATCACATTACCCCACCACCAAGGCTCCTATTTTCCCACTCAAGGGTAAAATAGTAATTTTAGTGTACTAATCCTTATTGTGTCTAGTGCTATTGTGAAAAACTCATACCCTATATATTTTTTTATCAAATTAGTTAAACACAACTCTTTTTCTTTTTCTCACTTTCTTTCTAAAACTCTTTTTATTTTCCCATTAGCCTAAATCTAAAGGAGATAAAAAAAAATGATAGAATCCAAGAAATCTGATAGTATCTTAGGTGCAATATCCTTTTCAACTTTACCTTTAAAGAATTCCTTCTTGTTCTTTATATACTTATAATTGGTTGGCAAGAACCTCTTGTGTCAATAAAAAAAAGAATATGTTTTACCATCATTTGTTAAAGTGAAAACCTTATTGTTTTTCATACAATATGGACAAGCTAATTGCGTGCTCTAACTAGAAACCATCTTACACACAAGAAAATAATTGATAGTCCACATTAAAGTTGTCTTCATCTGAAAATTTTGTTTCGTTAAGTCATCATTCGTCAAAGTTTTGTATGACCACAACTCATTCAACTCATCAATCAATTGTCAATGACAAACATCTATATTACTACCTAGATTATTAGGATTGGGTATGCCTATAGATAATAGCATAAACTTCGACTTCATACATATCTCTGATGGCAACTTGTAAACTATGAGTATTATCGACCAATAAGAATAGGATGCAACAAATGACCTCAATGGATTGAATTCATTTGTACATAACCCAAGATGTATGTTTTATGGTTCCATTAAAAACTGAGGATGCACCCTATTAAACTACCTCTAAGCTTCACCATTGGAAAGGTGTACTATGACTTCATCCATCGTATCATGTGAATGATATCATGTCATGTGCATAGCAGTCTTTAGAGACATAAATAACTTTTGCAATATAGGAGTGATTAAGAAGTATCTCAGTTTTCTATGTACGACAAAAGTCCTTTCCCTACCAGTTTTGTTTTTATACCGATCATGCCTATATGTTTTTCACTCGATAAAATTTATATTTTCATGATAGTACAACATCCAAAAGTTTGGACACATGTTAGTTTTCTAGTATCCTAGACCAAAGGGATTCATAATGGATTTAGCAGCATATAAGTTCTCTTTTAATCTATTCTCTTTAGGTAAAATATTTCTTATCCATTCGATGATTTTGTCCTTATCAATATCACTCACCCCATGATTTGACTTAATGGTGAACACATATGCAACAACCAATAATTTACTGTGATTTGTTCTCATCCCATAATAGTTCGTCGGATTCTTTCAAAAGTTCAAAAAACCTAACTGCATTTACGTTTGGTTCTTCATCTACACTTGAACATTTACTTGTATAACCATGATTCATTCTCATTGCATCCATCATCTACAACTTCGTGCACGTTGCTAGAACTAGAAGTTGAGCTAACTATCCTTTCTACCATGGTATCATAAGGAACATAGGTTCTCCATGTGCAAACTAACACAACTATTTTTTCATAAGCCTTTTTTTGTAGAAGATGCATCGTACTAATAGCTGGATCTAGAAACTTTTTATTATTATACCTCTTACATGGATATCTAGCATTGCCTCGACTAATATTCTTCAAATTAGATAGTGCATAATTAATAAAACCCTTAACCCCACTATAATAATTAATCATGCACAACCCTTCAGGTGAAACTTGATACATCCAAGAAAGATGATCAATTACTTATATAAAACCTATATACAATATTGATGACAACATGTATTAATTAATATGTGAACTATACAAATTATCAATACCCAACTACTTAGCTATCATTGGTTCAAATCAAACTTATTCAATCTATTTTAATAGTACCCTTTAGTCATTATCAATTTTCTCCAAAAAAATAAGTTTCTCCAAGTTTATAAAAATAAGTTTCTCCAAGTTTATAAAAATTTTAAAATTTAAAATAAAATTGACAAAATGTGAAACATAACCATTAAATAACTCATTATTTATTTCATTATAGCACACTTAAGTTACAAAATCAAATTCAATTTCATCAAATGACAAACAAATGCAATTTTTCAAAATCTCAAATAAACCCTAACATGTACAAATTATACATTCGTACAACAAATTTCTTTATAAAAAAGCTATAAAATAAGTAAACATGCAAACAAACTACATATACTGTAAAAATAAATACCAAAAAAATAACATAAGAAAAATGAGTTACAAAAAAAAATATAGGTTTGTGTACTTGATGTGGCAAATCTTCAAAAAAAATGAACCAAGACAGGGATACTGATAGACTGAGTATTGGAGTGGCTGAATTTGTGATAATAGGAGCTAGATTTCTAGCAAAATAAGAGAAGAGGGGTGTTGTTATCTACAAAAAGAAAGAAGAAGAAGAAGAAGAAGAAGAAGAAATAGAGAAAATGGAGAGTAGCGGTCATGCTACTGGTTATAACTTTAATATTACTGACGGATTCACCAACGAGAATTAGCTACGGTAAATTATCATATGTAAGTCTGTCGATAATATTGACACATCAGATTTGCTGATGAGATTAACAAGTGAATATCAGTCTAATTTTTTTTTATTTTTTGAATTCCATCGGTTATTCCCTTAGCATTCACCGATGAAAACGGTGACGTGATTTTTTATTGATAAAAATCATTATAATTTACCAACAATAATTTTTTTATTGGTATTTTCGTTTATATTTAATAATTTTATGAAGATGAATGATTCTTAACCGTTGATCAAGTCAGCCTAGGAAAGGCAAAATCTAACTTCACTTTTTTAAAGCCTGATCAAGTCAGCCTCCGTACGAGAGGCAAAATTTAACTTCACTTGTCATTTAACTTCACTACGTAAAAGTCTCGCATTTGAACTCGAAATCTCATGTTTCCATCATGAAAAACTGGTCATTATATTGGGACTACAAATGATAAATAATCACGTGAATATTAGATAAGGTAGAAATTTATATAGGCCTGAAGAAATCATGTCTCAATTACTAGTCAAGAACTGTGCACATAATGAGCATCGAACGTAAACTCAATGACAAGTAAACAGTGTAGATAGTATAAATAGACATGCATGGATCAATGGTGAAATCAACTAATATTCCTCACTAAACTGCCACACAAATTAAGAGCACAACAAACTCAAGCTGAAAATGTTTCCTCCTCAATCAGCAGTCCCATTGAAACCTATACCTGGTAGCTATGGCCTCCCTTTCTTTGGTGCCATCAAAGATCGTCTAGACTATTTCTATAACCAAGGGAAAGATGAGTTCTTCAGCTCCCGTGTTGAAAAATACCAATCCACAGTTATCAAAACCAATATGCCTCCTGGCCCTTTTATTGCTCAAAATCCGAAAGTCATTGCTGTACTTGATGCAATATCATTCCCAATCCTCTTTGACACTTCCAAAATTGAAAAATTTAACGTTCTTGATGGCACTTACTTACCCTCCTTGTCTTTCACTGGAGGATACCGAGTTTGTTCGTATCTTGATCCTTCTGAGCCTAATCACACCTCTCTCAAATCCTTTTTCATGTCTGTCCTCGCATCCAAGCACAAGGACTTCGTCCCCCTTTTTAGGACTTGCTTGTCTCAAATGTTCATCGACATTGAAGATGAAATGGGTTCTAAAAGGACAGCAAATTTCAATGACTCCAGTGATGCAATGTCTTTCAACTTTGTTTTTCGTCTATTTTGCGAAAAAGATCCCTCTGAAACAAAGCTTGGATCGGAAGGACCTGCCATTGTAGATAAATGGGTCGGCTTACAACTTGCTCCACTTGCAACCATAGGATTTCCAAAGTTTTTGAAACATTTTGAAGATCTTTTGATGCACACATTTCCAATACCATTTTTCTTAGTAAAGTCTGATTATAATAAGCTCTATGATGCATTTTATGCGTCTTCGAGTTCGGTTCTAGACAAAGCTGAGAGTTTTGGAATTGACAGAGATGAAGCTTGCCATAACCTAGTGTTTGTTGCTGGTTTTAACGCTTATGGTGGCATGAAAGCTTGGTTTCCTACTTTGATCAAGTGGGTTGGCAAAGCAGGAGAGAAGTTACACAGCCAACTTGCTAATGAAATCAGGACCGTTGTCAAAGAGGAAGGTGGGGTCACCTTTCAAGCCCTGGAAAAGATGACTTTGACCAAATCGGTAGTTTTTGAAGCCTTAAGGATTGAACCCGGGGTCCCATTCCAATACGGGAAGGCTAAGGAGGATATTGTGATCAACAGTCATGATGCTGCTTATGAGATCAAGAAAGGTGAGATGATCTTTGGATACCAGCCGTTCGCTACAAAGGATCCTAAGATTTTTGATAATCCTGAGGAGTTTGTGGGGCATAGGTTTGTGGGAGAAGGAGAGAATCTATTGAAGTATGTTTATTGGTCAAACGGGCGGGAGACGGAGGATCCAACTGTGGGGAACAAGCAATGTCCTGGGAAGGATCTAGTGGTGCTCTTGTCTAGGCTATTGGTGGTGGAGCTTTTCCTCCGATATGACACGTTTACTGTGGAGACGGCTGTGTTACCGTTTGGATCATCAGTGACATTAACTTCATTGATCAAGGCCACAAGCACTTGAACTTGGTGAAGCTAAGTATTGTAATATTTGCCTCTTCTCACAGTATCCTAAATAGTAAAAAAAATAGTTTTTTTTTTTTTATAAACCCAGTGCTTGTCCTGCACGATTGCTTTAGAGGAAATATAATTTGTTGGTTTGTTAATTTATTTTAATTTTAGTTTCAGTTTCTTAAAATAAAAAAGAGAAGGCATGAATCCACCAATTAAGTT
>Ga0325414_1002511_pt1 | contig 18667 bp, 7 predicted proteins | sample PopdelMetagenome_8_FD_206183 | JGI IMG/M metagenome (GOLD analysis project Ga0325414, IMG submission 206183) | Populus deltoides microbial communities from Bellville, Georgia, United States - Leaf-PdKOR-R3 | ecosystem: Host-associated > Plants > Phyllosphere > Phylloplane/Leaf | place: USA... | reverse complement strand
ATGTGCGAAAAGCACTGGTACTGATTGCTCAATGAAATGGAGAAGGCCTTTAGCTCTGTATGGAATCCAGCTTCAAAAGCAACAAGGCAAGGTCTAAGCATTTTGATGACATAATTAAGATACTATGCGTAGTAATATAGAGACAGTGACAAAGAAATAAAGAAAAATAATGTGTAAAAGAACTCACCTAGCAAAGAAAGAAACGAATGAAAGGTTCAGGATAATCACTTAGACGCCTCCATGGATGATATATACTAGCTCGCTTCCAACAACAAATATAATTAACCTAAGCTGTGATCGGTCAAAGTTTTTTTTAGTTTTCTTCTTTTTTAAAAAAACAAAAAACAGATCATCAAGGGAAAAGACTTGCAAAGAAGTAGAATTAATGGAACGAACACAACAAAGGATCAAACGTCACACACTCAAGTGAGGAGAGAAGGAGGAGAAAGAAAGGAAAGGGACAAGGAAGGCAGAAAGTAAGGTCACGTAGGGCCAGTCTTGTAGAAATTTTGAAAAGTAGCATGAAAGAAGAGGATAATAGAGTAGTTGTCAGAATCAAAACACGTATAAATAGAGGACAAAAACAGGGAGGGAGGCTGTTTTTTTTTTTTTACTGTGTCTGAGTGCTTTTTATAATTATATTTCATTTAAAAAATATTAAATTAATATTTTTTTTAATATTTCTTGTTATTATATATATATAATATTTAATAAATTTTTAAATAAAAAATATTTTTAAAAAGTATGTGTCACAATACAAAATTATAGTATAAATTAAAAGAAAAAGGTGTTTTATGGTCATTACTATTCACTTGACATGTAGATATTAATAATAAAATTTTTGAAAGTTTTCGATCTAGTATTTGAATTTATTTTTTTTGCATAATTGAATTTTTTTAAGCTTAATTGCATATTTTTTTAAGGAAATGGGTTGAATTGAGAAACATAGAAACTCGGCAAAAATATGTGGTTAAAATCAATCCAATTTTTTTTAAAAAACTCCTTCGTTGTTAAGGAAAGATTGGTAGTGTGAACAAATCACCAAAGTCAGCAGCAAGGAAGTTCCAGGAAGTGGGCAGCCTTTCTTCTGCTGTTCATGTGGTGTTCTGCTGTTCATGCAGACTAAGAACTCCTACCATTTTTAAAATAATATATTTAAAATACAATAATAAAAATATAATACGCATCTAATTAATGTATTAAGCAGCTAATTAATGCTGTTGTTCTGTCTTCTTGTTTTGCTATTTTCATTTTGTTGTATTTTTAAAAAAAATTATGATTGTGAAAGCTAGCCAAATCATTAGATCAAAGAAATTTAAAAGGGTTTTTGAAAGTGTGGTTGTCGTTGTTTTTTTAAAATGTTTTTCACTCAAAAATATATTAAAATAATATTTTTTATTTTCTAAAAATTATTTTTGACATTAACATATCAAAATTATTTAAAAACATCAAAGAAATACTAATTTAAAGTAAAGAAAAAAATAAAAAAATTTCAAAAATATTTTTGAAGAGTAAAAATAAACAGAGCCTTAGAAACTAGTATAGCTACGCCCAACGTTGTCCCGAGATAATTTTTATAATTTAAATTTTTTAATATATTTTTTATTTAATTATGCAATATATTCATAGAAAACACTCAAATTAAAATTATAGGCAATATATATATATATATATATATATATATATATATATATATTTCATCAAAATTCTCTAGTTTCATTCATGTATTTTTCTCAAAAAAAAAAAAATTGACGATATAAAAAGTAATAACAACCAGGAAAAGTATCCTAAGAAACTGTAATGATTTGAACTAAATTTTTTTTTTTATTGAAAACATAAATTTTTAATCCATGCATTTTTTTATTTTAAAAAAATGTATTTTTTATGAGTAACATTATTTTGCTCAAATGTCCCTAATACATAATTATTCATAAAGTAATGAAAATATCATAATAAAAATGCCTAATCTTCTTGAAAACAATTAAATAATTCAACAATCACTTAAATATTATTTTAATAAATTGATTGAAAGAATTTTTTTATTAAAAATAAAGAATAAAGAATAAAATGATATCTAAGATAAAGGTCATACAAGCCTTCAAAGATAATATATGTACGTGTATAATACAAATTAATAAATTCTAAGTAGTAATATTTAATGCAAGTTTAAGAATAAGAGTTTGCTTTGTGTTTTGTTGTGAGATTAACCATATCAAATTATTTAATATTAAATAATTGTGCTGTGTTATGAGTAAAATCAATAAATTATTTGGTGTTCTGCTGTCTTGTTGTTTGAATTAAAATTATTATTAAGAATATAAATTAAATTAAATATTGAAAAAACTAAATGAATTCCTTAATAAATAAATAAATTCTTTCTTTAGAAAGCATGGAAATGCAATGACATTGGCTTTTTAGAGAATACTACGATATTAACAGCCAAAAAAAGTTATCGATAGCTGTGTAAATCATTGAAATTGCCACAAAAGCAACCCAAATTAGTTATGAATTGGATTCGATGGAAGGAAGATGGGAAGGGGGAAATGGGTAACGGGAAATTAAAGAGAGATGAAGATCTGTGCATGGCTACCTGTTTTGAGAATTATAGATTTTTATCCCTAACTCAAAACGGCACCAATTATAAGTTCATTCAAAAAAATCTGGAACACAACAGATGGAAAAAACTCGAAACAACTCGTCTAGAATTTAGGCAAGAAGAATGAGCCAAGATTTTAAGTGCAATGAAATTTGTCTTACTTTGTTCTGTGTTTTAAAATGATATAAGATTTCAGGTGAAACAAATGGAATCGACAACCTTTAAAGGGAGTAGAGGCCACATATGTGTCGCTCGTATTCAATAGTCTCTCTCCCATACTGACATGTGCTTTACACGCACCAACATTTCTTTCTCTTTTATTCTATAATATTCAACATCGGCAAGTGAGGATTTGGTAGTTGACTTTATTAGTAGTGTTGGTTGTTGACTTGTCAGACACGTTTTGGGGCCATGTGTAGTCACCAAGAACAAATTCGTGAGGACGATAAGGCCCAGAAAAGACAATATCTAGTAGGTTCAGTCAGGCTATGACATATTCGATAATAACTCTTCAATTAAGTCCTAAATCTCATTTCATCTTTTCAATTTAATCCCTAATTTGACACCAACTCTTCAATTAGACCCCAAAGCTCATCTCACATGAGGAAAGCCTTCTTTTTTCAATTTAGCCCCTTATTATCTTCAATTTAATATCAAATTTTATTCGATCCAGGCCCAAAAAAGGCTAAGCGAAGATAGAATAAAGGAAGGGAAAGAAGATGAATAATTGCCCAATTGAGTTAACGTGTTCTGGTCTTTTCTCTATGATTCGGGTTGAACATTTGACATTTATCCTTTTTTTCTATAGTCTTTTCTCCATATTCGTTGTGACGCCGCACACGTGCGACAACCAGTAAATCTATAGTTAATTTCATTTTTTGATAAAAGATAATACCATCGGTATAGAATGGTTACCAACTGTTAGTTTAATATGCCTTGTAGTCAATCGGTTAGTTATACGAGGTATTATTATATTCATGTAAATACATATTTATTATTAATAAAAGCTTAATTTAACTTTAATATTCATATAATATTAGATTAATGAATCTAGAGTCTAGATAAAGTTTATGAGACAAAAATGCTTTGCAAAGGAAATTATAAAGTTGTTATAATTATGAGATTTTTAATGCATCAAAATATTGTTAATAAAATGTTCTTGGTTGATACTCTCTTAAATACTGGATATTTATTAGAGCCATAAAGACTGATACATATTATGTTTTTTCCTTTATGAAATGAAGCAACTGTTCTCATAAGTTGAGCTATAAGGGATACCTAAAACTAATATGTATGTGCTTGTCATAAGACATGTACACTGAATTGACCCGCATAAGAATTCCATATAAAGAGATTACCTATGTCTATGGAAAGACTCACGTGACGGTTGTATATGTAATCCTTAGACTTGAGATCACTAAGTTATCTTATATAGAGAATGTTATGCTTTGATCATGTTACATGTTATCTTAATTGAGGTAACAAAATGATAGACATTGGGTATATCATGAACTATATGAAGGTATTTGAGTGATCAAGAGAGGATTTCATTACCCTATGTGAATTAGAAAAAATGTTCAATCTGTTCTCAAATAGTATTGACTGAGAAATCCTTGGCCAAGGTGGAATGAGATTTAAAAAGGGTTTGAAATCTTATTCAAATGATCAATTAGTATTATTTAGAGAATGAACATAATTTAACATGACAAATATGCTTCATGCTTTAATGTTAAATAAGAACATTAGTGATAAAATGGTATTAATTACAATGAGAAACCGGTAATTTAAACCACTAATAACTTTTCTAATATTTAGGGTATCATGACACGTTACTAGACAATACACATGATCTTCAAATCTTCAATTGTAATTTATTTAATTATAATTATAATTTATATTTGGGCCAATATATTAAATTGTGATGATTTAATTAAGTATAACTTGATTAAAATATATTTTAGAAATTAAGGACTGCAATATAATTAATACAAGGATTATATTTCCAGATCTAGAAAAATCAGGTAAGGACTAGTGGTTCATGTGAATTACCGTTGAAGGACGAACAATTGGACGACTTCTAGTTTGCAACAACCCAGTTTTTAAAAAATTATTCAAAAGAAAAAACGATTAAATCTTCAGGCAATAAATCCCTAAACAACCCTAGATCTGTTTAACGAGATTCTAGAGACTCCCGAATAATTTTATTTTATTGTTTCGGCTGAGTGTATGCTATTCGGCAAACCCAACACCAACTTCATCGCGGGTTTAACATTTCTTTTACATGTTGGGAATTTGGTGCTAATGGGTGTATTTTCTTAAGTTGAAATAATGCCACACAATCTAGGTTCAAGTGGGTTCATGAATCAAATAGTGGTTGTTATTTGACACTGCAATTGGATGGCTCATATTTGATTTATGGAGCTATGCTAAGGGAATCATGCTTGTATCACCATTAATAATAATAATAATAATAATATTTACATATTAACAAGCATCATTTGATTAGTAAGTTTCCAAATTCTATCCACAAATATTATAACCTCTTAATTTATGCAAGAACTTAGCTAGATTTCATGCAAGCAATCCCTAACTCTAGTATTTTCTTTGTGTTAAAAATGGAGACTTCTTGGTGTTCGCCGGAGCTTGGGTATACCATATTTGAACAAATAACAAGGTAGAAACATCTTTTAACGATATTAAAATCATTTATTCATTTAAAGGTATCAATATTGTCATTTATAGTGAAACATTTAATTTTACTACATTGAAAATACGTTGACCAATAGAATCCCCGCCTTCAGCCAACCCCAAATTTGTCTATCATCGTGTAATACTGATCATTACATTATGCGATTTCCAGCTAATGATAGGATATAAAATAATTTTTTATATTCTAAATTAATTTTTTTTATTTTTATATTGATATTAAAAATAGTTTTTAAAAAATAAAAAAATATTATTTTAATATATTTTTAAATAAAAAAATATTATAAAAAACATCTACTTATTCGAACACTTAAAATAAAAATCTTAAAATCACAGCATGACAAAAGCAGAAAGAAAGGAATGGGACAAAGAAGAAAGAATAAAACAAAACCCCTAAAATCACGGCATGACAAAAGGAGAAAGAAAAGGATGGGACAAAGAAGGAAGAAAGTAAGGTTGCGTAGGGGCCAGTATTGAAGAAAAGCTAAAAGAACCAGGTAATCCAAGGAACCAATAGATTATCGCCACATGTTCAACCTTATCTCCACATGTTCAACCTTAGATTCTACTGTGACATGGAGATAAAGGCAATCTCAAAAGCTAATAGATGGTCGCCACGTGTTCAACTTTATCTACCCTTAGGAAAGGATAGAAAGGTTAAAAAGGCTTTAAAAAGAAAAGAAAAGGAAAGACAGAAATAAAGGAAAGGACGTGGAAATAGAAGGAGAGGTTGAGGGAGGCGGCAGAAACGAAAGAAGACATTGAAAGATCGGAGGAGAGTAAAGAAAACAACATGTTTGAGTGGGATTTTTTTGTGCCTTTGATAAAAATACTCTGTTTTTTTTTTTCTCTCTTTGATTGGGATTTTTTTGTGTCTCTTTTATTTGGAATTTCTTTGGACACTTTAATAATATAATAACAAAAAAAAAAATGATTAAATTATTGTTCATTCAAACACAGATTTACTGTGGACTCCAATAGTATTTTTCTCTATATTTTGAATTTTAGTTTTTGATAGCCAAGCTCGTTTGATTTTTTTATTTTTTTTCCATACTCTTCCAAATAATGCAGGAAATGAGGACCTGAAATGACAGCAGCGAATAAGGAGAGAAATAACGTGTTTGCTCTTGTTTCTTATAAAGTATTTTAAAAAACATTAAATTAAATTAAATTTTATTTTATTTTTATTTCAAATTAATTTTTTAAAAACCTAATTTGAAAATTAGTATGAAAAAAGAGGATAATAGAGTAGGTGTCCAAATCAAAACACATAAATATAGGACAAAAACAGGGAGAGAGGTTCTTTGTTTTGGTTTAATAAGGTTTATTGAGTGTTTATAAATATTTTGGATAAAAAATAAGTTTAAAGAAAAGTTGTTGTTAAGAAAGATTTTGATTATTAAAATAGTTGATTTTTATGGAACTAATTCAATATAATGAGAGGAATTATGATTATGTATTTTTTACCTTCCAAACACCTAAAAAGAGAGAGAAAGAAGGGAAATGGACAAGGAAGGAAGAAAGTAAGGTCACGTAGGGGCCAGTCTTGTAGAAATTTTGAAAAGTAGCATGAAAGAAGAGGATAATAGGGTAGTTGTCAGAATCAAAACACGTAAGTTTTTTTTTTTATTAACTGTGTCTGAGTGCTTTTTATAATTATATTTAATTTAAAAAATATTAAATTAATATTTTTTTTAATATTTCTTGTTATTATATATATATATATAATATTTAATAAATTTTTAAATAAAAAATATTTTTAAAAAGTATGTGTCACAATACAAAATTATAGTATAAATTAAAAGAAAAAGGAGTTTTATGCTCATTACTATTCACTAGACTTGTAGATATTAATAATAAAGTTTTCGATTTAGTATTTGAACTTATTTTTTTTTGCATAATTGAATTTTTTTTTAAGCTTAATTGCATATTTTTTTTAAAGGAAAGAGGTTGAATTGAGACTCGGCAAAAATATGTGGTTAAAATCAATCCATTTTTTTTTTTAAAAAAACTACTTAGTTGTTAAGGAAAGATTGGTAGTGGGAACAAATCACCAAAGTCAGCAGCAAGGAAGTTCCAGGAAGTTGGCAGCCTGTTTCAGGGCTACCTGTTTTTGAGAATTATGGAAAGTTATCCCTAACTCAAAAACGGCACCAATTATAAGTTCATTAAAAAAAATCTGGAACACAATAGATGGAAAAAACTCGAAACAACTCGTCTAGAATTTAGGCAAGAAGAATGAGCCAAGATTTTAATTGCAATGAAATTTGTCTCACTTTGTTCTTTTTTTTTTAAATGATACAAGATATACTGCCTATTTCAAGGGTAAAATAGAATGGAATCGACAACCTTTAAGGGAAGCATATACCACATATGTGTAGCTGGAATTCGATAGCCTTTCTCCAATGCTGATATGTGCTTTACATGCACCAACATTTCTTTCTCTTTTATCCTGTAATATTTCACATCGACGAGTGAGGATTTGGTAGCTGACCTTATTAGTAGTGTTGGTTAATGACTTGTCAGACGTGTTTTGAGACCATGCGTGGTCACCAAAAACAAATCCGTGAGGGCGGTAAGGCCCAAAATGAACAATATCTGACAAGTTGGATCGGATTGTGACATTTGGTATCAGAACTGGTCTCACTGACTATCCAGTTGTGCTGACGGGGTCATTGAGCTCCTTAAGGGGGGTGAATTGTAATATCTCACATCGGCGGGTGAGGATTTGAAAGCTGGTCTTATTAGTAGTGCTGGTTGTTGACTTGTCAGATGCGTTTTAGGGTCATGCGTGGTCACCAAAAACAAATCCGTGAGGACGATAAGGCCCAAAACAAACAATATTTGGCAGGTTGGGTCAGGTTGTGACATATCCGATAATAACTCTTCAATTAAGTCCTAAATCTCATTTCATCTTTTCAATTTAATCCCTAATTTGACACCAACTCTTCAATTAGACCCCAAAGCTCATCCCACTTGAGGAAAGCCCTCTTCTTTTAATTTAGCCCCTTATTATCTTCAATTTAATATCGAATTTTATTCGATCCAAGCCCAAAATAGGCTCAAGCGAAGACAAAATAAAGGAAGGAAAGAAAATGAATAATTGCCCAACCGAGTTAACGTGTTTCGGTCTTTTCTCCATTATTCGGGTTGAACATTTGACATTTATCCTTTTTTTATAGGCTTTTCTCTATGTTCACTATGACACTGCACACGTGCGACAATCATTAAATCTATAGTTAATTTTGTTTTTTGATAAAAGATAATGCCATCGGTATAGAATGGTTACCAACTGTTAGTTTAATAAGCCTTATATCCAATCGGTTAGTTACATGAGATATTATTATATTCATGTAAATACATATTTATTATTAATAAAGGCTTAATTTAACTTTAATATTCATATAATATTAGATTAATGAATCTAGAGTGTCATAACCCATTTTTGGGTTATTCCCCAAATTCATTTTTTCTCTTCCAAAAATTAAAAAAATATATATATTCAGACTAAAAAAAATAAAAAAATAATAACAGTGAGAAGGGGATGCCAAAGCGCCCGGAAAATGACTAAAAATTGGTTGAGGAGGTTTAAAAATACAAGGATTGAAATTTCACAGTATATCATTGACTGATGAGAGCCCGATTGACAAAGAAAATTCAATTTGAGGAAGAAATGTCTAAAATCAGATGTTTATTGGACTCAATTAAATTTATTAAAGGTTAAATTGAGTTATAGAGGGTTTGATTGCAAGAACAATTGATTTTGGAGTCATTTTGGGCTTTATTTGGAAGAAATTAAAGTTATGAGGTCAAAATATAATTTTTGAGAGTTAATTTGGTCAAATCAGGGGCTTAATTGAAGAAATTTAAAACCAAGAACCAAACTGGAAAAGGCGCGTAAATAGAGGGGCTGTAATTAACCGAATAAGGGGCTAAATTAAAGAAATTTGAAGTTTATTTATCAATTAAGGGTCAAATTGCATACATCAGAGACCAAGGACTAAAGTGAAAAAGGTGGCCAACTTCAGGGTCGACGATTGAATTTGACAGGGATGCAATTGAATTGATTTTTAAAATCAAAATGGAAATTTAGGACTTGATTGAACAAATCACAAATTGAAGACTGATTTGGACTTTGACAAGATTTTGCCGCCATTTTCTTTTAAATGAAACGGCGTATTTTGTCCAAAACGACGTCGTTTCATCCACTGTTAAAAAAAAAGCCCCAAACGGTGTCGTTTTGAATGGCACTGTGGGTCTTCTTCTTCCCCTGCACACGCAGAGGGAGGGGAAGAAGAAGATTTCTTTCCCCTGCATTTCTCCTCTCCCCCTTTCTCCGAAACTTCAAAAACACGCCGAAAACAAACACCCCACTTGCCTAAGTTCTGACCCATGGCCTACCACGGGGTAAAGAAAAACAGAAGGGATGTGCCCTTAGGCGGTCCTGCCCCCCGGCCACCCTAACCCTGCATCATGACTGAGCAGGAGTAGTAGGCCTTTCTCCCTTATTTTTTTACCTATAAATATAGGGGAAGAGAGATCAAGAAGGGAGGCAGCAAAGGAGAAGCATAAAAGAGAAGGAAAAAAACTCGAGATGAAGAAGAAAAGAAAAACAGAGAGAGAAAGGAAAAAAAGGGGAGAAGCAGAAGAGAGAAGAAGAACAGCCACTGCAACGCCACCGTCCGCAACCCAGACAATCGTCAACAACCACACAACCACCGTCAGAAACTGAAGGGGCGACACAGAAACAGAAATAGGAAGAAGAAGAAAATGCAGAAACAGAAGAGAAGGAAGGAAGAACCACTGTCTGCCGCCACAACCATCAACCACTCCAGCAGCGCTGCCAACGACCGTGAGCCACTGCAGGTCAGCCTTTTTCCCTCTAAATTTTGCTTAATATTGGTTTGTATTTTGATACTGTAAAAATACAAATCCAGAATTAAAATACTCAGTTTTTTTCAAAAAAAAAAATATATATATATATATATATATATATATATATATATATATATATATATATATATATATATTTGTTTCATGCATACGTCCAAGTCTCTCAAAGAAAAAAAGAAACCATATTGTATTTTCATACAACAAAGAAAACTTCAAAAAAAAAATATGTTTTAACATGCATTTTGGTTTTAATAACCAGTTTATTAAAGTCACGAGAATTTGGCCAATATTTAAAAAATTCCAAAAAAAATATTTTGTTTTGTTTTAGTATTAGGGATTATGAATTTATATGTAAAACATATTCTCGATATTAAAAGGGTTTTTCTTTTGATGACATAAAACATTTAGGTGTTTACCTGATAAGATAAGAATCTCTCTATAGAGGAGGATTTTTCTTAAACCGTAGATAGACCGACAATTAAAAACCACAACAAGACCTTAGATTTTATCAAACAACAAAACAATGCAGCTTACATTAGGTAGGGTGTAGTTGGGGTGCTAATACCTTCCCTTTACATAACCAGTCTCCGTACCCGATCTCTAAGACCAATTAGGGTTCCTAGTGATCAAAATATTAGGTAGCGACTCCCATTCTATTTTCCACCGATAAAAGACAAGAATTCCTTGTCTCCCCACATTTGCCAGATAGACATACATTTACTTGAGAGGGTGGACGGTCGTCGCGACGCCACACACATGCTACAGAATGACGACTCCACTAGGAACCTTGTGGATTAAGCTTTGTTTTTGTCTGATTATCATGTTTTATTGTTTGGTTTGTGTGTTATTGTTAATATGCATTTCCTCATTTGCTCATACGGTTTAATTTTGTACATATTTGTTCATGGATTGTATAAAATTGTTTCATGCATCATTCACATTTTATGAGAGTTTATACTGAGAAAAACTTTAGGTTAAATGGGGGACTAATAGTTTACTTTACGACTTTTAGTCAAGGTCTAAGTTTGTGTAAACCCCAACTCTTCGCTGAGTGCTTAGACTGATAATGATTGGTACACATGTCATCTCATTACTTACTAAGCTCTTATATTGCCTTTATGAGGGTGATCACTAGGACAACAAAAGACCCTTTTGAGACTAGGTAGAAATCCACCCATCATGTAATGGCCCAAAACCTATCCTTAGAGTATGAGCTCCCTACTACGCATGTACATATATTTGCATCCATACATACATCAATTCATTGTAAATAACATACATGCATCAGATTGAAATATAGGTCCCTAAAAAGTTTACAACACTCGACTTTGAGCAAGAAATATAGAAGATAGAGAGCGTGCTCACCGTGATGCCCATTTTCAAGAAAAGTTGGAGTCTCTGAAGACAAGCGTGGCTCGCCTCACTAGCTTACTCAAGCAAACACTGAGAAATACCTCTGGTGAAGGCCATTCTAACTGACCGGTCACCGTTAATTAGGCTTCGATTACAGTTTAGCCTAAAGAAAGAATGAGCAAACATGGTCAAGAGCCTCAGTAAAATCCAACATTTGTGCAGTCAGCGACACTTGCACTAACCCCGACAGTCATGGAGGTATTTGCTAATGAGTCCCATAAGGCCAATTCATCTGATAGCATTGATCAAGATAAAATACAGGCGTTGGAAGCCAGAATCAAAGTCATTGAAGAGGTAGACTTATATGACCCAGTTCGGGCGGTAGAGACGTGTCTGGTCCCAAATGTGGTTGTCCCGAAAAAGTTTCGTGTTTCAGAGTTCATCAAATATAGTGGAATATAATGCCCCATGACTCACCTCAAGTCCTATTGCAATAAAATGACAGAGGTAGTATATGATGAAAAACTACTGATGCATTTTTTTCAAGATAGTTTAAGTGGGGCAACATTGAGCTGGTACATGAGATTGGACAACACAAAAATCTAGAGATGGAAGGATCTGGTGGTTGTTTTGTCAAGCAGTACAAGTACAACATGGACATCACTCCCGACAGAACCAGCTTGTCCAATATAGAGAAAAAAAGACAAAGAAAGCATAAGGGAATATGTTCAAAGATGGTGGGAATCAGCTGCTCAAGTACATCCCCAACTTTTGGATAAAAAGATGGGCACTTTATTTGCCGACACACTCAAGGCACCATAATAGGTAGTTTGGCCCAACAATTCACTAATGTTGTGGTAGTGTGTGAACGCATAGAGCAAGGCGTCAAGAGTGGTAGAATTTCTACACCCATTGAGAATAGAGGTTTCGAAAGAAAAGAGGTTAATCATGTTGAAGATGGCTACAAGGGTAGGAAAAACTCATCCCAAAACTACCACACTCCATCCTAAATTGCCGACATAAAAAAACCTAAGCCTTAAAACTTTTAAGCCAAATTAGAAATTACTTAAGGGTCCAAGAACAACTACCTCCATTACCGCTACCTCTAAATGAGATGTACCAGAAGTTATTAAGCATCAAACATATAACTCTCGAACCTCTAGCACCTTTGCAGCCCCCTTACCCTGGCTGGTATAAGCCAGAGCTCACTTGTGAATACCATGCTGGTGTTGCCAGACATGACATTCATATTTGCAACACCTTTAAGAGAAAGCTTTTGCAATTAATTAAGGTAGGGTGAATAGCATTTAAAGACACTCTGAATGTGAACATGAACCCTCTACCTAATCATGCTTAAAGCGGTGGATTAGAAATGCACTAACAATCGAATGTTCGGGGAATCTAAAAGCATCACTGGTCCAGGTAGGGTGCGAAAGGGTAGCATAAATTTTGAAGGACTCAAATTCCAACCACAGTTTTTATCCCCATCATCCTAAGAATTATTATGGGGAGGCTAGCCTAAGAGGAGATTTACCAAAATGGAAGGATGAGGCCTGCCATATTATTGCCTTTTGTTTAATCATGTTGGTTTCAACTATTTCAGTCTTGTCGGTAATTTAGCTCATAATGCCACAAGACTTTCTTTGTCAAATGAGCCTTCTTGTTAATAAGATCATGTATTTTCCTATGCTTATAACATGTTTTCCTTTTTCCAAAACTATGCATGATCTCACATATTTATAAGAATTTTAGGAATTCAAAGTTTGGTACAAAAATATAAATCATATTGGTGTTTCTCCAAAACAAATGAATTCTGGAAATTCAAGTGATTCCTTAGAAAGGTAACTATACACTTAGAAAACTTGAAAAAAAAAACAAACAAACAAACACAAAAAAAACCATGAGGTGACTTCAAAGTTGAGTTTTATTTGAATAAATAATGAGAAATCACTTTGCATACTCGCATGAAAGCAAGGCTTACCGATCTTAAGTGCATGTGTTTGAGATGAGGAAATGCCTCCTTTGCAATCCCTTTTTGAGTCTAGTAACATTTTTTAGAAATAACCTTGGATAGGATCACACCCCAAACTGGAGTCAAGTGCGAGAGACGCAGAAAAGACCTCGATGATTGAAGTGCCCAAGCAACACTGGGGGGCATAAAAGAAAATTCTCAATCATCAAAGGTGCTCAAACAAAGCTAGGGGTATGAAGAAAAATCCAAAGGATCCAAAAAATTTGAGCATACAGAAAAAAAAAACAATTAAATGATGCTCAAAACCAAATGAAGAAAACAAAAACAAAGAGAAAGAGCCCAACATTGGGGGGCACGATAAACCATTTTGAAAAGACATTCCAAAGACAAAAGGTCAGGAAACAAGCACTAGTGATCCTTAGTCTTCAAATCCCTTGAAACACCTTTTGAGCCTACAAATATCCTTTTCTTCATAACCAAGAGCCCAAGCCTATATTACATGCCTAATCAAGCCCTTTCTGATCAAAGGCAAGCAATCTGGATCGGTAGGCAGTGCTTTCTCATGCGAACCAAATTATTATTCATGCAAATAAAATGAATGCTTTGAAGGCTGGTTCTTTGTAACCCTCAAATTAAATCTTAAACCATTTTTTACCAAACCCAATATCACTTCATGTTTTTCACCAAAAGCAAAACAAAAGGTTTTCATCACTTCTAAAACCTCTCCATAGGAATCACTTGAATTTCTTCAGAACGAGTTTGCTTTGAATCGATGTCAAAATGATTTCTGTGTTTAGAATAGCTTTGAAATTCCAACATTTCTGCATCAAAACAACTCCTTGTCAAAACTTCCTTTACATAGCCTTATTCCCAAACCCGAATTGAATACTTGGGGGTATGATCAAGCTGGGAGGCAATAAAAAATACATGGTAGGGCAGGCTTTATAATTCTTTTTCTAAGAAAAATGTCGGGCATAATTGGCAACCCTTGAGATATAGGTTAAAGGGTAAAGAAGTAGGATGATATGAAGCCCTTCTCAGAGGTCAAGATCACAAGATATGACTCAAGTAAGCAAGAGCGAAAAAGTCATCGAAATTTACTACTTACACTCCAACTTTTGAGAAAAGAAAGACACCATGAAGAAATGAGGACCTATATTTCTCAGGTAAGTATGCATGCATATCAATCATAATGCATTAGTTTTAACATTGTCAGATCGGTGTTTGACCATCACCTTTTGGGCAGGGCATTTTATAACCCTACCTCATTTTGAGTGTGCCTTTGAGCCCTCACTTTCTTTTCGAGTAAGTCTTTGAGTCCTCATCTCATTTTGAGTGCGCCTTTGAGCCTTTACTTCGTTGTCAAGATGCGCCTTTGAGCCTTCGCTTCCTTTGGAGTGCGCCTTTGAGCCCTCATTTCCTTTTGAGTACGTCTTTGAGCCCTCATCTCTTAGGTAGTGCATTTTATAACCCTACCTCATTTTGAGTGCGCCTTTGAGCCCTCACCTCATTTTGAGGGTGGTAGTGTATTTTCTAACCCTACCTCATTTTGAGTGCGTCTTTGAGCCCTCACCATCTTCCCAGGTAGGTCATCCATTACAATAAGGCCATTCTTCCACCTGGGTAGGTCACCCATTATAATGAGACCACTCTTCCCTTTTCCACTTGGGTAGGTCACTCATTACAATGAGACCAATTCTCTGTATTTTTTTGCCTAGGTAGGTCCCTCATTACAATGAGACCATTCTTCCACCTGGGTAGATCACCTATTATAATGAGACCACTCTTTTCTTTTTTTCCCTTTGGGTAGGTCACCCATTATAATGAGACCATCCTTTTTTCTAGGTAGGTCACCCATTATAATGAGACAACTCTTTCCTTTTTTCCCTTTGGGTAGGTCACCCATTACAATGAGACCATCCTTTTTTCTAGGTAGGTCGCCCATTACAATGAGACCATTCTCCATGTTTTTTTTACCTGGGTAGGTCACCCATTACAATGAAACCATTCTCTATATTTTTTCACTTGGGCAGGTCACCCATTACAATTCAACCATTTCAAAAATCTTTGAATTTCACCAGGAAAAAAACCTTTTGACCATTTGAGTGTGCTTTCTAGCCCTCAAATGCTTTCCAAACAATTCATCATATGGTGAGTCCGTTATCTTTTTTTTTTCTTCTTTACAAAACTTACTATCTAAAATCTCTTACGAGACTTTTTATCGTAAGTATTGTAAATAGGGGGCAATTGTCATAACCTGTTTTGGGTTATTCTCCAAATTTAGTTTTTCTCTTCCAAAAATAAATAAATAAATAAATATATATATATATATATATATATATATATATATATATATATTATGACTAAAAAATAAACAAAAAAAAAATCAAAAAAATAATAACAGTGAGAAGAGGATGCCAAAGTGCCTGGAAAATAACTAAAAATTGGTTGAGGAGGTTTAAAAATACAAGGATTGAAATTTGACAGTATATCATTGACTGATGAGAGCCTAGCTGACAAAGAAAATTCAATTTGAGGAAGAAATGTATAAAATCAGATGTTTATTGGACTCAATTAAATTTATTAAAGGTTAAATTGAGTTTATGAAGGGTTTGATTGTAAGAAAAATTAATTTTCGAGTCAATTGGGCTTTAATTGGAAGAAATTAAAGTTCTGGGGTCAAAATATAATTTTTAAGAGTTAATTTGGTCAAATCAGGGGCAAAATTGCATAAATATTGAAGTTTGATGGCCAATTAGGAACTTAATTGAAGAAATATGAAACCAAGGACCAAACTGGAAAAGACGCGTAAATAGAGGGGTTGTAATTAACTGAATCAGGGGCTAAATTGAAGAAATTAAAAGTTTATTGATTAATTAAGGGTCAAATTGCAGACATCAGAAACTAAGGACTAAAGTGAAAAAGGCGGCTAACTTCATGGCCGACGATTGAATTTGGCAGGGAAGCAATTGAATTGATTTTTAAAATTAAAATTGCAATTTAGGACTTGATTGAACAAATCACAAATTGAAGATTGATTTGGACTTTGATATGATTTTGCCGTCATTTCCTTTTAAATGAAACGACGTGTTTTGTTCAAAACAGCGCCGTTTCATCCATTGTTAAAAAAAAACCCCAAACGATGCCATTTTAAATGGCACTGTGGTTCTTCTTCTTCCCTGCAAACACAGAGGCAGGGGAAGAAGAAGATTTCTTTCCCCTGCATTTCTCCTCTCCCCCCATCAAATTCACATCCTACCGACCATTATGGCTGTCATAGAATAGCAATGGCCATCTTTTGGCCATCATGCCATAAAAGCCTCCTTTTGAGCCAATTCCTCTCTCTTGCTCTTGCAAATAAGGCATAAAAAGAGGACCTGAAATCACGGCTGTAAATAAGAAGAGAAATAGTGTGTTTGAGTTTTTATTTTTTAAAATATTATTTTTAAAAAATAATTTTTTGTATTCTAAATAAAAACATGATAAAAGGAGCATGACAAAAGCAGAAAGAAAGGAATGGGACAAAGAAGAAAGAATAAAAAAACCCCCTAAAATCACGGCATGATCAAAGGAGAAAGAAAAGGATGGGACAAAGAAGGAAGAAAGTAAGGTCGCGTAGGTAATCCAAGGAACTATGTTTATGAGAAAGGACCAGGTAATCCAAGGAACCAATAGATTACCCCCACATGTTCAACCTTATCTTTACATATTCACCCTTAGATTTTATTGTGACACGGTCACACGGAGATAAACGTAATCTTAAAAGCTAATAGATGGTCGCCACGTGTTCAACTTTACCCACTAGGAAAGGATAGAAAGTGGGAGAGAGAAAGGTTAAAAAGGCTTAAAAAGAAAAGAAAAGAAAAGACAGAAATAAAGGAAAGGACGTGGAAATAGAAGGAGAGGTTGAGGGAGGCAGAAACGGAAGAAGACATAGACAGATCGGAGGAGAGTAAGAAAAAAATATATGAATATGTGATGTCCTATTTCTCATAAAAATTCTCTCTTTTATTTGGAATTTCTTTGGACAAAGGAAGAAAGTGAGGTCACGTAGGGGGGCCAGTATTGTAGAGAATAGGAGCTGAAAAATTGGTATGAAAAAGAGGATGATGGAGTGGTTGTCCAAATCATAGTGGTTTTTATAATTATATTTATTTATAGAAATATTAAATTAATATATTCTTAGTATTTTATATGATTTATAGAAAAAGACTAATAGCTAGAAACAATCAACAGATCCAAGAATTTTCTGTATGGTTTCCAAGAAAATGAAACGAAACGAGCAGCACAACCCTCTTTCTCCTCCAAGAAGAAAAAGAAAAAGAAAAAGAAAAAGAAAGGAAAGAAACAAAGAAGTTCGAGGAAGTGGGCAGCCTTTGTTCTGCTGTTCATGTGGTGTTCTGCTGTTCCTACCATTGTAAAATCATATATTTAAAACACAATAATAAAAATGTAATACGCAGCTAATTAATGTTGTTCTTTCTTCTTGTTTTGCTTTTTTGATTTTATCATATTTTCTACCATTATTGTGTTATTTTTGAATCCGACTCCATATATAATGAAAGTAAGAACGTTCATTCCTTTATAAGCATGGACTTTGATTTTTCCTTTATAAAACCATAATCCTGCAATTGTCCTACAAATCACGAAAAACTAGATCAACATGAAGACTTATCAGATCCTAATGAAAAGCTGTCAAAATCCTATCAGAAATTAAGGAAGATGACGTTACGTTAACTTCAAATCTGAGGATTAATTGTAGCAAATCTTATAGGGTTCAGCTGATTGCTTTACTTGTTTAAATAATTCTCTTGTAAGCCTAATGGTTCACGTCTTCCATCATTTCAACCTTTTTTTCTGTGATTGAAAAATCTATAATAGGAACCTGCACTGCATCCATTCTATGAAGAAATTCTACTACGAAACTCAAGACAAAGTCTCTCGATCGGACTGCATATTAGTGGGTTGCTCATTGGGATTTCTATAAACAACTGATTCTAATATTGCAAAGCAACATTACGAAAAACTGAATATTTCACACATAGTCTAATAAAAGTAGATTCCATTGTCAATTCCTCAACATTTTCCAAACAAATCCATGCTCCTCATTTGATACTTTCTCTCTTATTACCAACCTCATTGAGTTT
>Ga0325414_1002510_pt1 | contig 18670 bp, 14 predicted proteins | sample PopdelMetagenome_8_FD_206183 | JGI IMG/M metagenome (GOLD analysis project Ga0325414, IMG submission 206183) | Populus deltoides microbial communities from Bellville, Georgia, United States - Leaf-PdKOR-R3 | ecosystem: Host-associated > Plants > Phyllosphere > Phylloplane/Leaf | place: USA... | reverse complement strand
AAAAATTTATTTATTTTTGTATTGGATTGCTCTTGATGGTCTCAATGTGTATATATGTTGATTGTTGAATCAGTAACAAACACCTGGATAAACTTGAGCTCCATATCCACAAACCAGTGATTGATTTTTTTTTTTTTTATTGATGTGGGGAGGTAGATTACTTGCTTCACCATCATTGAACGTTGTGTGGAGCTTGAGGTTAGAATTATAGACTAATTAAGTCTTTTTTTTTTTTTATAACTTATGATTTTGTTTTATGAATTTAAGATTGAGGTCTAGGATTGTTTTTATTAATGCAACTAAGAACATTTTTGGTTCGCAATATTGAAATTGAATTTCCTATTTTTAATTGTTTTGTCGAGGAACTAATAAGTGAATCTTAAAGTTTTGGTATTTTTTTTGTGATATGATATTTTTATTGATTTTTTTGTTTATCACGATGCTAATTTTGACAGAAATTTAAGGTTGTGCATGGATGTATTTATATTCAATAGCTAATTCCCTTCATGACAATGTCTAGATGTAATTGCTCTCAAATGTTTAGGGTGCTGTGAACCGTATACTAGGGTCCCCCAGGAAAGTGTCTAAATTGTACTCAAACTAGTGAGTGGAATTGTTAGTTTATCCTGTATTGTCCATGCTTGATCATGATCCTCTGCAAATAAAGATTTTCAGCAGAATTAATTTCACAATTTAGAACTCAATTTAAGTCAGCAGTGTATATAGCTTGTTTGCATTTCATTTTTTCTGACAATCTGTTGGCCCTCCACACCCAACCTCAATTTGGATTTAATTCATAATAATTTAAGTTTTCAATTGCTTTTAATTTGTGCTTGTATTTTGAGAAGCATGCACCATATCACATTCTAGCATTTCGGTTTCTCCTTCTGAGAACAGAGTTTAGTAGCTTATCATTTGCTTCAAAACTTCCGTTGGTTCCCAGCATGCTTATCATTCACTTATTGCCCTTTGTCAGAATTCAGCATGTATGATCAGTTCCCAGTATCTAAATGCAAAAGAAATGAGGATGGATGATGTTTTTGCCGAAGATGTAAGAGTCTTGCAAGGTTTGAGGACTGACGTGAGTTTGGTCCAAGATGTAAGATGTCTAGCTTCCACTCTGACGTGAGCAGAGTTCAAATTTGGGCTACCCTCGCCTATTTCAATTTGCGAAGAACACAAGCCACTTCCATGTTATTTTATAACTGGATCACTGTTACAGGATTACATAGTTCGGTATGGTCTCTGCATCCAAGCATGCGTTGTCCTGAAATTACTTATATTTGGAATTTGAAATTTTTTTATTTGAAATTTTTTTTTTGTGTTTTGAGATGATTTAGATGTGTTGAATAAAAAATAATTTTTTAAAATAAAAAAAATTACTACAATGTAAATCAAAGCGAAAGGTATTTTAAAAAATAATTATTATTATATTTTTAAATACTATAGTTTTTCGATCCCTTGAAACCATGTATGGAATAAGGATGTGATCAAGAAGTCACCTTTGTATACAAGGGGGGAGTACACAAGTAATTGCAACGCTAGTTACCAAAATGCCTCGAATACTTGCGTAGAAGCTCTTAATCACAGAGCAATTTTTTAGCTGACAGTAAGGGTTTATATTGATTTGAAACGGGGAAGGAACAAGCCAGCTAAGCATGAAACGCAAAGCAAGTGCATGAAAAGCAAAGCAAGTGCATTTATTTATAAACAACCTGCAATATCTTTCATTGGCATGCAAGAAAGTTTCTTGCCTGCAAACTCTTAGAATCATATCCACCAAGCTGGGATCAACCATGCCACTTGGAATAATATTAACTTATTCCTTCCAGGAGAGGAATAAAGGCTATTCCAGCACACAAGGATACATGAAATGTAATATAACAGCAAACTGAGCATCTCCTCTCTCCTGTGTTTCCTGTATATGTACGTAAAAAAAAACTTGCGGACAAAAATTTCTTTTCCTATTTCTTTTTCATTTTTTGAATATATAATACATAAGTTAGTTATATAGGGAAAAAAAAGACAGAATTTTCGGATTTTTCACCTTCTGCTAAGAAAAATGCTTTAGTTTTTTTAAAATATTTTAATTAATACACGCAAGAAACTGGCCAATTTCGCTGTTTTTTTTTCCTGGGGTACAATAGAATGACTCCCTGATCTCTAATTTTCATATAAAGGACATGCAGATCGTATATAGCCTCTTTAACTTGTGTGTGTGTGTGTGTGTGACCAATTCGGAAATTTACTTGTTGAAATCTCAATATCTGTGCACAATCACTGCAAACAAATCTAATTATAGAACATTGTGTTTAGGTCTCTATACCAAACGAAACAAAAGTAGGAAACACTTGCTCCATTTGTGCCTAAACAATTGAAATTCTATTTCTCTGATTTTTAGGGGAAAAATTGTCAAAGAACCAAAACAGTCCCCTCCATGATAAGAAGATATAGACAGAATACAGCAATAGAAATGGAGTGTAAAAATGCCATGCTTTCAAGGGAATTCTTCGAAGTCTCAGGAAATGAGCAAAATAAACAGTGAAGGTTGACCTCCAAATTGTTGTTTAATAACCAGCTATTTTATATTCTGTCTTAAGAGGTAACATCAAATTCCAAAGAAGAAACTCAACAATCATGCATTGCATCAGAAATAGACCAAAAATAGCATATCTAGGAATGAAAAAAGGAACAGAAGGTTAGAGCAAGACTACAATGGAAAATTTACCAATGCAGAGCTGGAAGCATACAAAAGTTGATAACTCCACCAGCAAATGTGACCTGTAGCATCACATTCATTAACAGAATGCTACAACATCCTGGAATATCATGTACGAAAAAGAACAAGATAGACCTCTAGGTCAAATGCAACACATAACTAATATCTATCATTTACTCAGAACAGCAAAAAACAAAGGAAGGACTTGATGAACTTTTAAATCAAGTATAAATGCCACAACTCAGACACAAGCTGGTCTCAAGAGGTAAAAGAGTTGATCAGCTTGTATTCCCCAAGTCATTCTCAACAAGCAAAAATGAAATAGTTGCAGCTGTATTCATCATGGATGTCAATAGTAGACCAAGCCATTGTGGAAAAAGAATACACACCATACAATAGTCAAATGAAATTCAATTTGTTCAGTATGAAAACAAATAAATGAAATTAACGTATACTATTTTATTGATTGACACATGTCCAACAATCAGCATATGCTCTATCAGTCATGAACTCTACAGCACCGAAACTACAACAATTACAAATTCCAAAAATCAGAAACAAAAGAAAAGGATGGTTCTGGCTTCGTTTTGATACAGCACACACAGAGTGCCCAACAAAACAGAATCCACCAACCACACACTCTTCTTCAACAGAAGACAAGATATTCTTCCTTGTACAGCATCAATTAAACATATACCAAAGACAATTATCGTGCAATGAAAGAACACAGAAATGTTAAGAAAAACAATTATAAGAATCATAATGAACAAGGAATGTTTTCCAAGTACCGAACCAAAAGAATTCATCTCATCTCGCAACAGCTTTCTTGTTTCCATAGTAACTGAGGTACCACCGCACGAATTTCTTCAACCCTGTCTGCAGATCCGTGGTAGGCTTATATCCAAATTCCTTTTGAGCATAACTAATATTCGCGTGCGTATATGGAACATCCCCATTGCGTGGCAACTTCATAATTTTCCTTTTAGCCTTAACCTTCAAAAGCCTTTCCAAAATACTAACAAGATCAGTAACCGGCACAGGCGATGTATTCCCCAAATTGAAAACCCTCAATTGTGCCGGCCCTTTCTTCTTCCCTCCGCTCCCGGTACTCTTCTCTGCCGTATCCAACGAACCCAAACAACCCTTCACAATATCATCAATGTAGGTAAAATCCCTAGCAACATTCCCATGATTCGCTGCCTCAAAAATTGGTATAGTCTTCCCATTCAAAATATCCTTAGTGAAAAAGAAATATGCCATATCCGGCCTCCCCCATGGTCCATAAACCGTAAAAAATCGCAGCCCGGTGAGTGAAAGCCCGTAAATATGATTATAAGTGTGTGCCATTTCCTCACCAGCTTTCTTAGTAGCAGCATATAAACTAGCAGGTTGATCAGTTCTATCTTTCTCAGAGAAAGGCACTTTAGTATTAAGCCCATAAACAGAACTGGATGATGCCCAAACAATAGCTGGTTGTGGATTTGCATCTTTACAAACTTCCAACAAACTAACAAAACCAGCAATATTACTATGCACATAAGAAGCAGGATTTTTCATTGCATACCTAACCCCAGCTTGAGCTGCCAAATGCATCACATGTGTAAAAGGCACCACTTCAAACAATTTCTTCAACAAAGAAACATCATTTATATCTCCTTCCACAATAAAAATACCACTTCTTTCAAGAAGTGCTTGTCTTGCTCTCTTCAAAGTTGGATCATAGTAATCATTGAAATTATCGAGTCCCAAAACACCATCTCCACGGCGTTTAAGGGCAGAAGAAACATGGGTTCCAACAAAACCAGCTGCTCCTGTCACTAAAACAGAGAACCCATTTCGAGACCGGATTCGGGCAGAGGTCCGGACCCTTTTTTCCCAAGCAGCTCCGCCCCAGGTAGCAGAAGTAAGATAACGGCGTGATGGATCGGAGTTTGATGAAGATGGCGGGGAGCGATAAAAGAAGACAAAGATTACGGAAATGAAGAGAAAAGACCAGATAGTAAGCTTGGCTACAGAGGAATGCCACCTTGTTCTTGAGTAATATGGTGATTTGTCCATCTTGAATTTGCCTGGTGTTGATGGGGTGTGATCAAGATGAGACATTTTCTTGAAAAATCAAAATATGGGTTTTCTTTTTCTCTTGATTTCTTGATTGCGAGAGGTTATTGTTAGGGTTTGACGGAATGTGGCTGATTGAATGGTGATGGTGGTGGTGTGGAAGGGAGCTTAGGTCTGGCTATTTTAGCTGTTTTTGGTACAAGGAATCGTTTTTTATTTCTGGTTTCTTGGAAGGATGGACTGCTGTTGTTGGCGACTTTCTCTTTGACAGGAATAAAGAGCAAAGGTTCTTGATTTTTTGTTTAAAATGGTGATTGAAAAGAATGGTGAGGCATGAATTTAGAGAATGAGAGAGAGAGGGGGGGTGGCGGTTTAAATTTTAGGTGATGGGAGATCAAGAAGAGTCAAAGAAGCTGAGGTTAATTTGGTTTGAGCTGTCAAAAATAGGGGGGTGAGAGATTTTTTTTGTACTGTTCTTATGAGAATTTTCAAAAGTGAGAAATGGAGAATAGAGGGATTCTGCTTAAAATTCTATCCTTTCTATATGTAGTACTTGGATTTGACTGGATGGAAAACCTTCAATCCGGGACAGCCAAAATTTGCAAACCCACCCTTTATTTATTTATGGCAGCTTGAGAGGCAGTTTCTTAGGAGGAGTGGCTAGCATGAGATTTGAGGATGACGATGTGGATGAGGTTTTGAGGGTAATTATGAAGGAGTTCTTACCTCGTTCCTGCTCTTCATACCATTGAAATGTGTGAGTGAGTAAATTTTCTCATTAATTTTGAGTTTCATCAAGGTTCAAAGTATGTAAACTACTAGGTTTGAACTGTCATTGATCACATAACAACATATGGCAGTAATCTATCAATTTAGATCTCATCAACTCCAATCTTCTTGTAATTGACTGTATTTATGATCCTTGTGTACCTATGGTAAAAGAGTGTTCAAGCAAACTTTGGTCCCAGTTTTCAGCTTTTTTCACTCAAACTGAAAGGGCCAGACCCAAAATTGACCAAGCTTCATAGAACATATAATAGGAAACATGACTATACTTGAATCATGATGAAAATTCTAGCAGTTTACTTTACATTTTTCACTGTCAAAGGGAATTTTAAGTAATCATAAGAAAAATGCTGCCTCATAGACCAAATAATAGGTGCACCTTTTTTCTTTTTCATTCTCTCTTCATACATTATATAAAGCAGTATCATAAATTTAGTAGGTGTGAGTGATTATGTGTTGGTGGGTCTGGGTACCGTTTTAGTGTAATAATGATACTTATTCCAGCTTACCATAATCAATAGCTAAATTTGCACAAGATTGTCTCTGGATTAAAGATTAAAAAAAATGGAGCACAATCCTTTCCAAGCAAGACAGATTAGTGACGTTTTTATCAAAAGATTAGTGGGTTATTGTGGCGATAGTCAACATTGTAGTGAGCATTGACAGTGCAGCACAAAACTTGAAATGAAGGCAAAAGCATGAAAGCCCTTCTAATGAATCTTTATTGATGTCTTAGATTGAAAGTTATGTTAGACTAACAGCTAGCTATGCATCATGTGGAATGGTGCAATGTAGAGATTATTGTAGAATCACAAGCCAGCAGTCCAGTTTACTTCCTTTGAAAGCTCAACGTGGCTCAAAATGAAGAGTGTTGTTGAAGAAAATTATATCCAAGTTTATATTTGGAAGGAAAAGCAAAGCAAATAGTAAATTTCATAGCCACCACCCACCAGGAGCACACTATAGACCCCATGTGAGAACCTGATGAAAAATAATAATAATAATAACAACGCAGAAGGGGCGCCCCTCTAACTAGTTCTATATTTATATACTTCGGGCAACATGTTCCATGCCTATTTCATGCCTTGCGAGTCGGTGCCAGCTAAAGCTTTGGAGGTGAGATTTCACAGATATGGAGACCAATGCCTTCTTCCCAGTTTCTTTGATGACTAGAGGCACGTGAATGTCATGAGTGTCAAGCGTAAGAGGGTAGCCCAAAAAGCTGTAACAATTAGAGAGAGACGAGCATCTCATTATTGATAAAGCTGCAAGAAACCAACCAATGCGGTGAGCATTTATATGTTGTGATCAAGAAGGGGCCAAGAATTGTAACTTTTAAGCCACAATTGTGAAAAAGTTATTCTCTTTAGATTTTTATTTCCGGCATGCCGGAATCAAACCATTAAAACTGTACTTGAGATTGTAATGCGTAAAGCTACAATATGAACTTGGATGTCACTTTAAAAAGAGGCCAGACTAGGAAAAGGAAAGGATGACCTTTACTCCAAAATCTTGTCTTAGAGAGTGGAATTAAGTTCTGTTAGACAAACCTGCTCAACTCAAATTCCATCCCATATATATCTGTGGGGAGAAAGGATGAAAAATATTAAAATTTATTGATTTAATCACTTCAAGCATTCATTGATTGATTAATGGAGAACAAATATAACCATTTAAGTTCATAGTTAAGGTCTAGCACTTCACTCACTCTCTTGAGAGTCAAAAATAAATTAACAAAGTTTGGCTTTTCCTTTCAGAGATGACCATTCTCCAGCACAATAACAACATCAGCCGTGAGCCTCGTATCTCTCTTGTATACATGGTGAATGATTTAAGTGCAACTCAATGCTTCGTGTACCTCTCAAGGACTTCAAAGTAGTCTGGGAAAGTTTTTCGAGTGCAACCAGGGTCCTTGATGGTGACTGGGACTTCTCCACAAGCAGCAAGAGAGGATGCCACTGCCATCCTGTGATCATCATAAGTGTCAATCTCTGTTACATTTAGTTTCTCAGGTGGAGTAATCACACAGTAATCTGGTCCTTCTTCAACTGTTGCTCCCAACTGAAACAGAAAGCCCAGATGTCAACATTAGCAAATTGTTTTATCAAGTACTCTTCTGTGTAGAAATTAAAATGAATAGAAGGCCTCTGAAACTGACCTTCCTGAGTTCCGTGCAAATAGCAATCATCCGTTCCGTTTCTTTCACTCTCCAACTTGCCACTGAGAATTAGAGAAACCAAGAGATTGGGACAAGTTACATACCAGAGAAAAATTGTGAATCCTGTAATTCCTTGTTAGCATGAGCAGAAAAAAAATACAAAAATCTAACTATCAATTCATTATTGTTGGGTCAGTGTGACTTTCAGAACTCCAAGGCCAAATGATGAGTATTTATGGATTTTGAAAGATAAGGTTGGTTAATGTTTATTGCTCTTTCTCAGAATCAGAAGTTAAGCTCCGCCCTCATTTTCCATAATGGCAAACTAACATGATCTACCAAATAGCAATCATGAATCCATTGTTTATCAACATGACATAGTTTTGAAAGTTTAGGATCATATAGATAATAAATTTCTAGTATATAGGCCAGTTTCCCTCAGTGTCATTCTATTTAAAAGCTAAAAGGTACTCCATTTGTCACATTTAAAAGGTTAAACATACCATCTCTTATGGCAGTAGGGCCATTGGCGATAAGCGCATCAACAGCCAGAGTCATAGCAACATCTGGCATTTTGTTCATGTTTACATCAAGAACCTCTGCATTTTCTCAAGAAGAATCTCGTGGCGGTCCAGTGATGGGTTGTTGCCAGCAAAGCCTAAATTTAATTCACAGAAGCAAATTCAAGTTCAAAATGCAAAAGTATTATGCTGTGGTGGCTGAAGAATATGGATGCCTTTCCAAGAAAGCTCAATGAATGATTAACAAAGTGATGGGTGTTTCAAGTTCAAGTATCTCATTTTGGATGAATAACCAGAAGCATGTACATTGAGCACACATGAGAAAACATATATTTTCTTAATGATAGCAGAAAGACTACTCTGACCAGTCACAAACCACACTCAATTAAAAGACTACTCTGACCAGTCACAAACCACACTCAATTATCACCAACCAGGGTTACCACCTCATTTGACACTATGCCTTTTTCAAGAATTAAGCAGTAATCAAGTTAGCAGTTACACTGAAACATAAGATCACTTAGTTGTTCAATACACTGCCCTAACCCATACCTAATGCCAGAAAAACAAAAGGAAGAAGTAATGATGGATCAAACATAATATACAACAGGAAAGATCAACGTAGAAGATGACATAAATCACACCTTTCCCCCTGGAAGGCCTCCATTTGCATTTACACGAACAGGGGGGCAGTTTGTAGGAGAACAAGAAACATCTGCACCAAGCTGCTGAAGACCAATAACCAAATCACCAATTGGTCTCTCTCTCATTCGTGACACCCCATCAAGTATGTAGCTGAAGTGTATTGAATGGTACCACCAACAAAAAAGAAGGAATTACTGTAAGCACAGTGCTCTGGAAATGGTAGGATTGATATGAAAGACACAGAGATGCACTCTCATAAAGTGAGTGCCATCCATTGTTGTACTCCACAGGTAAATTATACAATTAAACAAAATTGGGCCATTGATCCAAGTAAAAACTTTCAAAATACATCATGACACCGAGAAATTAGAATCTATTCTACTTGGGTTGTTCCTATGGGGATTATACACCCTCAAGCTTCTTATCTGAATTCAACTTTGTGATAGTGATTAATGCTTATGACAAGCTGATGCTTGTTGAGACCCAGTAGGAATGTATTTTACACATAGTTCGCCCCCACCCAACTTTGAAAGATCAAAAGAGCACATCTATTCAACCCCTCTAAACAGGTAAGATTAATTTTGTCCGCATCAATATTTATTTAAAAGGAAATAAAGAACAAGGTGGGGAGTGGAGCAAAATAGAACAGACCTCAAATTTCCACCTGCAGCAGTAACTGCAGCTGTAAATGGCCGCATTGCCGTTCCAGCATTTCCAAGGAAAAGTTCAACATCAATCTTTGCTTCTTTTCCCACTGGAAACTGACCACCACAACCTTCAACGATCACTTGTTTGAGTTCCGTGCTCTCTTCCAAACATATTCCAAGTGTTCTGAGTGCACCAAGCATGTAATGAACATCATCACTATTCAACAAATTGTCAACAACAGTCGTAGCCTGAATGACAAAGATGAAAACAAGCATTAATAACAGCCAATAAAGTTAACAGGCCAAGAAATGTAAGACAACAAACACATTGCATACAATATTCAAAGCTATTTATTATATTTATATGAAAGTAAAAGCAAACAGAAGTTAAAATCTATCACCATATAATCTTTATTTTATCATGAATTTCCTATACAATCATCATTGTCAGTGGAGTCCATTCTCCTGTATACTGTCTTTTTACTGAATATAGTCAACGTCATAAAATAATGTCTTTGGTAGTTGCTTGTATTTGTTTGTATTTTTAACTTGGTGTTGAATTTGTTTATTTTATGACATTGACTATATATTAATGTTTTTTTTCCTTTCAACCACGTTTCTCAAATCTCTAACAATTCACCTATTAAATTTCATTTCCACCAATAAAGCCTCAGTTTTTCAAATTCTATTCTATTAAACTCACATCCCAGAATGCAACAAAGCCAGCTACTAAAAATTACGTCAAAACCAAAAACGCAATAAGCAATTTCTAGCATCATATATACATATAAAACATTACCTCAGAGAGAGCAGCAAGGAGGAGAATCCGATTAGACAGAGACTTAGAACCCGGCAAAGTAACAGTACCACAAATATCTTTGATGGGTTGCAAAACAATCCCAGGTACAATTGATGGCTTATCTGATGTAGCAACTGAAGCTAGAACCTTTAAAGGTCCAACCTTTAGTCTGCAATCACCCGTTTTTTTTACTTTGCTTTAATCCCAAAGAAGACCCTTTAATGAGCTGTGATCTAAAGGAAATTGAAGATAAACATTTGGGGTTCTGGGCTTTCGAAAGATTTGGTACCGTGTAGGTGTTTTGGGCTCCACTGCTGATTTTGCTCACTTGAGCCATGGCTTTCACTGTCTCTCTTTTCTTTGTACAACACAAGTACACAACACCCACACTGTGTTTTCTTCGTGGTTTTTTTTGAAGGGGTTCGATTTTATTTGAGTTTTTGGTGGGCTTGTACGTGTAGTTGTAGTTGGGTAGTTGGATTCACCAACTAGCTTTTATTTTTTGGAAACCCCTTTTATCCTTAAATTATTGCCTAACTCTTAATTCCATCCCCATCCAATAAATTTTATCAATTTCATTCCAAATCTAGTCCAACTATTACATTAGCTCTTATTTCCATCCCAAATCTGTTAAAGACTAGACATTTTTGCTCTTCTGTGCAGGAATCGTCCTGTGTTTTTCTTGGGGTGTTTTGGTTGTGAAAAAGAAAATTGTCTAATTTCCAATTGATTTAGGATGAAATTGATAATTATACAATATGGTAAGCATGTTGATGAGGTTTCCCTTCATTTAATTTTTCAAGTTTTCTGGCTTGCTATTAGTTTGTTTAATCTTACTCTGTTTTATAGCAGAAATCAGGGTTTTGTGCTATGATTGGCTTGTACCTTGTGCTGAAAATATTGTACATTGGAATCTTTACTTAGGGTTTATTGCGGGTAGTTTAGAGATTTTTGGCACCAGGAACAGGGGTGCGCCGGTTTTGATCTTGGAAATCCAGTATAATGTGTATATCCCCAGTCTTCCATCAGCTTCCATGCCAAGTTACCAACCCTTTGTCTGGCTCATACGTGCTAGCTAGTCATTTAGGTTTGGTTTAGCACCAAGCAACTATGCTTCCTTTTGTGGGCCCCAGAAAAGTGGGTAGGCATGGCACAGGCAAATTATGCTATATGTTTATTTTTGTATTTTAAAAATATTTAAAAAGGAATATTTTTTTATTTTTTTATTTTAAATTATTATTTTTTATATTCTCAAATTGATTTGATATATTAACATTAAAAATAATTTTTAAAAAATAATAAAAATATTTTTTTAATATATGTTTTTTTAAAAAAATTTAAAAGTAATGAGTAGGTACTCCGAAAAAAGTTTGGCAGGCCTGTCAAGATTTGACTTACACCTAACATAAGAAGATTATAATGAAAGGATTGACATGATACTAGTTCATGTTTGTCTGAGTGTCTGTGTTGTTAAAACAGGAATTAACACCCCTCATTTGATGGCAACACAACCATGTGATAGTTAAATCCAAGATTAAAAACAGTCTTCGATAAAAAGTTATATTTTAAAATATTTTTATTTAAAAATATATTAAAATAATTTATTTTTTATTTTTTAAATTTATTTTTGTCAATAATATATCAAAATATCTAAAAATTAATTTAAAACAAAACATTTAAAAAACAACAAAACAACAGTTCTGTAATGTCAAAAAGAACTTAAACATCTGGTAACCTTGGACTTCTTGTTTTATAAAACTTGCTAAAGAAAAAGTCTTAGTTATGAGAATGGAAGGATCGAAAACCAAAAAATAAACAAAGCAGTTTCAAGTATAAGTGTGTATAGTGATGCGTTGTATAATATTTTTTTTAAATATTTTTTAATTAGAAATATATTAATATATATTTTAATTTTTTTTTATTATTTACATAACACATCAAAAGATATATATAAAAATATCAATTTAATATCTTTTTAACTGAAAAAACAATTTGAAAAGTAATTTAAAAAACAGTTGATAAACAACAAACACTCACTTATACTGGCTGAGCATTGGCCTTGAATTGCCTGTGACATACTGGCTGCTAGAAGGGATAAACTGAGCCCAGTTATCTCAGAGCAGAAAGATAAATTCTGGGCCTGGTCTATGGATGATCTCCATGAGGCAATGACCCAACCTAGAGGGGGAATATGCTGTGGATATATAAAATTCTTTCATGAATGTGACTAATGCAACGATATAGACATCAGATAAAACCATTGTAGATGTCTTGAGGGTAGGCCCTAAATAACTCTACTTCTGTGCATTTGGAAACAAAATAGAAAGTAGCTTTTGGTTGTAGAGGATGATGTAACATGTATAGATAGGAAGCTGAGATTACGAGCTCCAGCAACCACAAATTATCGACTGGTCAAGGTCTCCCTTCCTTCCACAGCCGTAAGTGGACCCTAGCAGTTTCAACTTCTTTAGTTAGCCATCGCTCCTTAATCTGGCAGCTTGAAATGTGATATCATTTTTGTAAACACAGCAGACAAGTAGAAGAGAGAGATGAAAACTGAGAATCAGAGCAAATACCTTTGCGCTGCATAATAACATGAAGGAAAAATAATAATTCGTCTTCAACTCATTCAAGTAACCAAAGAAAACTACAAAACTCAAGAGAGGTCCAAGAGCTGTTACAAATTCAGGATTATTCATAAACCTAAACTCTATCTTTGATCCAGGTTCCTCAACTGACCACTTACAAGCAGCAGAAGAATATTTAATCTGAGTCTTTTATTGAAACAAACGAGGCCAAGTAATGAAACAGGTCTTCCGGAACAGCCTCTCCTCTGTATTTTTTCTAATACAAACCTCAAATGCGCATTTAGCAAGATATCGTGAACGAATATAGATCTGCCTAGCTAAATTCTTTGGCTGCTGCGATAACAGCCTCCGCGGTAATACCAAACTCCTTGTATATTTTACCTGCTGGTGCGCTTGCTCCAAACCGGTCAATTCCAATAGCCTTGCCTTTGGCTCCAACAAGCTTCTGCCACCCAAATGTTGATCCAGCTTCAATGCTAACCCTAGCTGTTACAGCTGCTGGCAGAACACTTTCCTTGTACGCATCTGATTGCTCATCAAAAAGCTCCCATGAAACAAAGGAGACAACTCTCACAGCCTTGCCCTCCTTTCTAAGTTCCTCGGCAGCTTTAGCTGCAATTTCCAACTCTGAACCAGTACCCATCAGGATGACATCAGGCTTGTTACCAGAGGAGTTATCTGAAAGGATGTAGCCACCCTTTTCAACTCCCTCGATGGAGGTTCCAGGAAGATGGGGTAGCTTTTGCCTGGAGAGGGCAAGGATAGAAGGTCTCTTCCTGTTGAGGACAGCAACTTTGTATGCACCAGCAGTTTCATTTCCATCAGCTGGGCGGAGCATCAGAATGTTGGGCATTGCACGGAAGCTTGCCAAGTGCTCAATTGGTTGATGGGTTGGTCCATCTTCTCCAAGTCCAATGGAATCATGGGTCATGACATAGATGACTCCAGCCTCACTCAAAGCAGAAATCCTTATGGCACCTCTCATGTAGTCAGTGAAAACAAAGAAAGTAGCACAGTAGGGAATCAAGCCAGGACTGTGAAGTGCAATGCCATTGCAGATGCCTCCCATTCCATGCTCTCTAACACCAAACCTGACATTGCGTTCCTCAGGGGTATCCTTTTGGAAGTCCCCAAACATTTTCAACAAGGTCATGTTAGAAGAGGCGAGATCTGCACTGCCACCAAGAAGACCAGGGAGCACTTTTGCAAGTGCATTTAAGTTTTGCTGAGATAGATTTCTGGTGGCATCTGCTGGGCTCTCGGGAGTGTATGTCTGCAACATTAATTAAAAAAAAAGTAAGAAAAAGATTACCCTTGTTTCAAATGCAACATCTACTGACTGTCATAATTTTGCACAAGCACTTCTCTAAAAATTCGCAAATAGGACACGCCAATTCTACACCCTGCTAATAACTGTGTTTTGCATTGAAGGGTGGGGCAGTTTATTGAGTGCACAAATTGTGGAACACCATTTCCAGCATCCATAATTATGACAGAATAAACCGCTCATGTTAATGGTGATGCAAATATAGAATCACCAAAGAGGTCCTCATGGCAAGATCAAGAGCAAAAACAACTGTCGAGGTTACACTCACGGGAAGTGCTTTCTCCCAACCAGTAGGTAGTTCACCAGTCATGATAGACTTGAACTCTGCAGCTTCTTCACTATACTTCTTCTCATACTCAGCAAACTTGGTGTTCCATTCGGCTTCGAAAGCAGCACCAGCTGGGATGTGGCGGCTCCAGTGCCTAAGAAAAAGCCAGACAGTTTATAAATACCAAATCAACTCAAGTAGAATGATAAACAGACGGAAACATAATCTTGGTTTACATACTGCTTAACATCCTCTGGAACATGGAAAGGCTCAAATGGCCATCCAAGGTTCTGCCTGGTAGCATCAACTTCCTTGGCACCCAATGCACTCCCATGGACACTGTATGAGTTTGCTTTGTTTGGAGATCCATAACCAATGGTTGTAGTGACCTTCAAAGAAAATAAAATGTACAGAAAGTTTAAAACATACCATCCAATTAATTTATTGAATATTTTTAATAGCAATTCCAATGTTGCCACCAATGAACCACTATAGTGATCTATCAGTGGCTAATCAGAAGACGTCCTATATGATTTAATCAATGTAACAAATCAATTTGCCATCTCACTTCAATACAAACCACAAGAGATGATATGTTTAACCTTGATCAAAGTGGGTTTGTCTTTTACAGCCTTGGCCTCCTTGATGGCAGCCCGAATCTCATCATATCCATTGTTTCCATTCTTCACCCAGATAACATGCCACCCAAGACCCTCAAAACGTTTGTCAACATCCTCGGTGAATGCAATCTCAGTGTCACCATCAATGGAGATATGGTTGTCATCATAGAAAGCAATCAGCTTTCCAAGCCCCCAATGTGCAGCCAAGGAGCAAGCCTCATTTGAAATACCCTCCATTTGACAACCGTCCCCCAATATAATATATCTAAATGAAAACCAACACAGAGATGATGTGGCCGTATAGTATAAGGCTCAATAAGTTGGCATGGAAGAACACTAACAAGATACGAGACTGAGACAGTTATCATACGTGTAGTGGTCAACAATTTCACTGTCCGGTTTGTTGAAGCGAGCAGCCAAGTGCTTCTCAGCAAGTGCCAAACCAACAGCATTGGCAACACCCTGTCCAAGAGGACCTACAGACGAAAATATAAAATTTTACTTTTGAATTTTCGCGAGCACGTATAAAATATCAAATTATAGATAAAAAAGTTCAAAGTTGAAACTCTTAATCCTACCAGTTGTGACTTCAACGCCAGGAGTCTCGAAGTTCTCAGGATGTCCAGGTGTCCTGCTTCCCCATTGACGGAAACTCTTCAAGTCTTCTTCCTATTAAAATCAAAAGCTCAATGAACATGGACCGTAGCATAATTTAGCCCCATTGCATAATTCAAGCCTGATTTTGTACAAGCAACAACATCTTTAAAGCACTTGAAAGCCACTCGATAGCATCAAGATAACAGAAACAAACAAACAAAAAAAAACATCTAGACATCAAGAAATAGTACTATAAAATGTTGGGTTATCTTTGGTTACTTAACAAAACAAACCCAGATCCATTTCTCATGAAAAAACACATAACAAAAACACCTTAAAATATCCAAAACTTCTATCAGAATTTAATTTAGGAAACAAGAATAAAGAAAGCACCAACCTTGACACTATCATAACCAGCAAGGTGAAGCAGAGCATATTGTAACATACAGCCATGACCAGCAGACAAAACAAACCGATCACGATTGAACCAGTATGGGTTCTTCGGATTATACCTCATAACCTCATCGTACAAGATATGACCCATCGGAGCACACCCCATGGGTAAACCGGGGTGACCCGAATTGGCCTTTTCAACAGCATCGATAGCAAGAAATCTAATTGTATTAACCGACTTCTCCACCAGTGAAGTCTCTGTCGTCGCATCCAATGTCTCCACTGCCGCCGCCCTTACATGACGGGAAGACACACGACGCCGGCGGTTAGTGGTTGTGGTGGCGCGTGAGGCTGTAGAGGTGGTCGATTTGAGGCCGGAGAAAGCAGGGAGGGAGACAAGAGAGAGGCGGCTGTCACGGCGTTGGTCAGTGGCGTGATGAGAAATAGCTCTAGCCAAAAGGGCTTGAGACAGAGTAAGAGAAGAAGTGGAAGCCATTATTGAATTCTGAAAGACTGAAACTCTCTATTTCTATCTCTCTTACGGTTGTTGGGTCAGTTGATATTTTGAGGAAGAGCTAAATTTATTTTAGAAAGAAAGAGGCAATTAGGCAAGGGGCAAGACAACAACCTTAATTTAGAATAAATTAGTCGTTTAGTCCTTCATGTTTAGAAAAACTATAACTTAATACTTGGTTTTTGAAAACACATAATTTAATCATATTGGCCTTTTTCTTATTAAATCATCTTAATTTTCTACATCGCTCCACTAATTGGTTTTTTCTATAATAATTTAGAATTATAAAATAACACAGTTGGATTTTGAAAAAAAAGAGAGGAAGAAACCCGGATTTATAATAGATAAGACAAGCGGTCGACAAGAGTTAATGACTAGGCTATATGTTTTAAAAACTAAGGGATTGATTTATAATTAGATACAAATTAAAAGGACTAATAAAATAATTTACTTACATTTATCATTGGACTTCTCGCATGTACAAAGAGACAACTGGTTTGGTTGATCTTTTAACTTTAGATTTGGAGGAGGGTGTAATCTAGACCGATGAGTGTGGGTAGGGAATGGGAAAATTATCTGCCTTTCATTTTCTTTTTTTTCTTGACCATTGGATTTATAGAAATGGAGGAAGAGATAGAATCTATGCCTTTGACTTTGGGTAGGAGTTTGGGAAATGCTCTGCCTTTCGTTTTTTCTTTAATAAAAATATTCATGGAAAGGAAAAAACTATTGATTTTTAATTGTTATATATATATATATATATATATATATATATATATATAGTTGTGGTTTTTCAATTCAGCTAAAAGAATGTAATTTTTTTTAAAAAAGCACGTCATCTATTTCAAAACTTAAATATTCATGAAAAAAATTATTTATCATGACTTTACTTGTTAAATTTTGAATTTCACTTATCAGTTTTTTATATTAAAAATATAGAAATTCATAATATGCATGGATGAAAAATGGGATGCTGCTGGATATGCATTTTTATGCTTCTTTTCTTAATGACTCGGTTAAAAAAAAAAATGGTTGAATTTTTGAATCAGAGTAAACTCACGAAGTGTATGTGCCGATCCTTCTTTTTTATACATGACTTTTTTTTTAATTCTTTTTTAATTCACGTGAAGTATTCGAACCAGTTTGTACGCATCTTAATTAATTTTTATGGATCATAAAATTAATGACCAGGTAATCCTTCAGTATCCATCAATAAATCACATGGTTTGAATCTGAAATCATGAAAAGAACAAATCCCTTAATCATAAATTCTTATCACTGAACCACCTACTAAATATTATTTTATTCATGACTTTGGTTTCCCCAAACATATATATTTTTTTTATTTGTCTCTCGGCATTGTGTAACTAGCACTAGCAAGCTTCTAGGTAAATTATCTTGCTCTGTAAATTATAATGTACTGTTGAAAAAAAAAAGGAAAAGAAAATGAAATCCTTAGCAATATATCTAGTTAGAATGCAATGATCAAATAATATGACATGTTAATTGACCGCATTCTTATATTTAATTATATAATTTTTAAAGCTGTAATGTGATGAAATATTATCTGGTGATTTCTTACATTATATATATATATAAAAAACATGGAATGAAGAATTATATACGAATTATCCTTCAAGGATTTAGTTGTGATTTTTTAGAAAATTCGGACACTTAAATAAAAATTTATAAAAAGTCTCAATCACGTTACTAAAAAAATCTGTAACCAGCCAAACAAATGCAATTCACCAATCCATTTTACTACATTATATTTTTCACTGAATTGATTATATATATATATATATATATATATATATATATATATATATATATATATATGTTCACTGAATTGATTGTATTATTTAACATGTCGTGAATGTGCGAATTTTTGTGAGACGAGCAGCGTAGATATCTATATTGTGTTTGAATTTAGGTTTTATTTGGGATTATTTATACAAGTTGATTTATTTTTTAATTTAAAATTCATTAATATACATGGCTAGAAAGAATTTAATTTGACTATAATTTAG
>Ga0325414_1002509_pt1 | contig 18670 bp, 15 predicted proteins | sample PopdelMetagenome_8_FD_206183 | JGI IMG/M metagenome (GOLD analysis project Ga0325414, IMG submission 206183) | Populus deltoides microbial communities from Bellville, Georgia, United States - Leaf-PdKOR-R3 | ecosystem: Host-associated > Plants > Phyllosphere > Phylloplane/Leaf | place: USA... | reverse complement strand
CATCTTTCATCCAAAAGTGCCTTCAAAACATAAAACAAAGAATATCAAGGCATTTTATATATAAAACATAGGCAAAACACTAGTTAAATGTGGGTGAAACTATTGAATAATATGGTTGCATCAATATTATTCTTAAATCAAAGTCTCCAAAAAAAACCTAAATACTAGCTAATTAACTCTATTTATAATAGATACAAAAAATATCAAAAATAATTCTGGAAAAGGAATAAATGAGTTCTAAAAAATATCCTAAATAATTCTGAAAAAGAATATTAAATCAACTAGGAAACTACTACAAATTCTATATAGTAGCTTCTGAACCTTATTTCAAGACTTTTCAATGTGAGATTGATGTGAAATTTTAACTGTATATAAAACAAGACCTTTGAAAACTTCAGGTAAAAATTTAGTCCGATTTAATGGTCGAATAAAAAGTTATATTGATAACACAAAACTATGTAATACGAAAATTCAGTCCAAAACTGATTTTGACCCTCCTAAATAAGCATGGAATCTTTATAATGAAAACTTCCAAAACATTATGCCAAAATATCATTATAATGTTAGGATTAATTATTCAAACAAGGCTACCATCATGATGCCAAAGTTAAGCCCATGTTGTGAAACAATTGAGCTATTTTTATACTTAGATTAGGTTGATTATAACTTGTACCATATCATATGTGTTGTGGTCTCCTTGAAGTCAGATTTGGCCTCAATATGTTAAACAAATCCATTTTGTGTCTCATTAACTTCTTGACTTGATGTTGTGATTGGCCTAATTGACACCTCTAATGGGCTGGTCCATATCAATGTTTATGTGAAAAAAAAAACAAATAAAGATTATGTCATTGTAAGGCAATAAAAGAAGGTACTCAATTATTTAAGATATACCTTGGACTACAGGCTATATTAGTCTCTTTACCCAGCAGTACTGAAAGTTATAGTGATGGTTATTGGATATCTAACACTAAAGATTCAAAATCCACAAGTGGATATGTCTTCATACTTGGTGGTGCCACTATGTCATGGAAATCCTCTAAAAAAACATGTATAGCTAGATCTATGATGATGGAAGCAGAGTTTATTACTCTTGATAAAATTGGAGATAAAGTCAGATGGATTTAGAATTTCTTAGAGGATATTCCATGTTAACCAAAACTAGTGCTAACTATTTATGTTCATTGTGATAGTCAGTCAGTAACTGTAAAGGCATGAAGTAGTATGTATAATGGACAGTCCAGACATGTATATATTGTAGACATAATACTGTTAAATACTTGGTCTTGAATAAAATTATTTTCATTGACTATGTAAAGTTAAAGGAAAATATTATGGATTCGCTAACCAAAGGTTTGTCGAGAGAGTTTGAGTATCATTTATTGAGGGAAATAGGCTTAAAGCCTTTAAGAGATGAAATAATGTAAAAATGAAAACCATACCTCATTGATTAGACATAAAATCTAGGTTCATATGGAAAATTAAGTCATATAACATTTTCAGTAATACTAGAAAATTGTTATTTCCTACTTATTCCTTTTTCCTACTCATCTTTACCAACAATAGACTAATGCACTTGTTCAACATCCAAGTCGAGTTGAACAAGTTTGTCATTAACATGTACAATATCTTGTTGCAAATCTACTTGTAATTTCTTAATTGCATCAATCTTTTGTTCCCATTTACCAGTAAAACTATTAAACTTGTTTGATAGTACTTGTAATTATTGTTTTATAAGAGGGAGTAGGGGGTTGTTTTGAGGAGTTTCAAGTTGAAAAGAGGTAGACTCTTTAGGATATCACTTTTTACTGACCACAACTTTAGATTTGACAACAGTTAAAGTTGGGATCTTTCCATACATTTTGATTATTGACTCACTATCATGCAAGGGTACTTTGGCTATGATTTCTATCCTAGTTATGAACCCACCAAAAGGTAGACTCGTTTTCTTTTTAGTGTTAACTTTTTGTATTACATTAATAAAATGAGTGACTAGGTTGATTGGAACATCAATAACAATAGCATACATGAACTAAGCTTTCTGAACTATCAGCTTAGTATGTCTTCCAATAGACTAGAGGTTTGTTAGCATAAATTTTTGCTAATAGTTGATAAGAAGGTAGCATAGTGCTCATATGCAATATTTGTGCTTTGGCATATCAGTTCAGTCTTGTAAGGCCAAAAAACAAATCACTCATCTGATTCTTAGAAGAGGCTCCTATTTTTTTATAAGGAAAGCCAAGATCTGTGATTTTAGATAGATCATATATCCTAATGACAATAGAAGACAACTTAATGGTTGACCTCTAACAGTGGAAGTAATGAAGCAGTCATCAAGATTGAAAGACTTATAATTGGCATAAAACTCTTAACTATTTTAACATATAGAGTAGGTGTTTTTTTAGTCAGTTTACCCTAGTGTATTTTTTAAAGATGTCTTTTATAAATGCAAATACGGGGTTAGAAAGATCACTTACCGAAACTTTTCTTTCACCCAATATGTTCTTACTGGAGAAGGTGTTTTTATAAGCCATCTATGTACTAGAGGAAGTAAAGTGGTCAAGTTTTCCTAACTATGTTGTTGATTTAGAGGAATTAACCATAATTTTGTCCTTTGAATCTTAAAGGGCTAGACTAGAGTCTCTTCAGGGGATGAGGTCTCATGTTCTTCTTCATTAGAAGAATTTGAAATAAGGGTTCCAAGTTTCTTCTTGGCTTTTACTTTATAATGACCCTACAGTAAAAAAAAATGCATTAGCCATGAAGCAATGAACCGAAAGAAATGTGTGTTGAAAAAATTATGCATAGATAATTGTAAAAACACATTCTTTTTAATAATCTTCTCAATAAATTTAGTATCAAGATAAAATATCCTTTCCATTTTCACATAAAATTTAAATGCAAGATAAAAAGGATGGACATGTGTTTTGTCTTAAAAATTTATTTTCTATTTATCAGAAGATGTCAAGTACAGAAAAAGATATTTACTTGGAAATTTACGATATGAGTACCTTAAAACAAGAGACAAACAGAGAAATGGAGAGAGAGAGATAAAGATGATTGCATGTTTTGATGAAGAATACCATTAAATCAGCTTCTCAAAAGCTATTTTTCTCTTATTCTCGCTCACATCAAACATTGTGATATGTTCCTAGAGTCTCTCTTTAGATTACATTTCAATGTTATGAAAAAGATTAACTCCTTAGATTACCACATCTCCTGTTGTTTTATAAATCAGTTAGGCCACATTATTTTTTCTTGTTTTTCTCACAAGTGTATCTAATTATACACTTAGGCAGATATATAGACCTATATAAAGCAACTAAATTTTCTAGTCTAAAAATACTCATAATAACAGCTTGAAAGGACATACGTACCTTATTGGTCAATCTTCATTCATGAACGCATATCTTTTTTGTTGACCAAATCAAGATGTGAGTGTATAAGAAAGACAACAATTTTGCTTTAAAATTTTCTTTCTTCAACTTCTTTTATTTTGATTTAAGATATGCTAACATAGTGTGAGCATACCTTGCAAGTTAAACTTTATACTAGGGCTTAGATACATAAGATTTTCACTTGTAACATAAGATTTGATGACCTTTATCATTTTAATTATGTAATTGTTTGCTTATTTTCATAGTGAGCAATTGATTTTTTTCATTAAGCAATTGGAGAGTAAAATGGAAAGTGTTTGTCTATTTTCATAATTGTTGCTATATCACGGTCAGACAAATTAATTATCCTAACTTAAACAAACAAGATAATATAAAGCAAGCAAATGGTTGATTCCATGAGAAAGATCTAAGTCAAGTCTTTATACTAGATGATTCAAAGTTGGGGGGTTTTGAGGTTATCTAGGCTATGCTATAGTTAACATAATAAAATAATCAAGTTAAATTAAATAACTTTGAAACTTATTAAGAGAAAAACCTTGGTTTCAAATAAATGTCGACCTGCATAAATCAAAACCTATCATTGAAATGAAACGTCAATTTATATTTTGAATATCTATCTTTCCTTAATATTAGTTAGTTAACATATCCACAATGTAACTAACCCTAACCATTAAATAACTATAGTGTCTGCACTGGTAATTTAACTTAATGGCAGCCTTAAGAACTAGATAGGTTGATAAATCTAGACAACATAACTGTTTATAGTATATGTTCAATTTAGTTAAATGTTTTCTCTAAGATTAACAACATAGATCTGCTATAATTATTAAACTTAGTTGCTTCATAAGTTAAAATATCACAATTCTGGTTTTTATAGTAAACTTAGCATTAGATTGGTTAGAATAATAACTTAGAGTTTGCTCTAACAATCAAACTAAATAATCATAAAAAATAAATATAGGAAAACATTCATACTCATCATATAAACTGAAAAGAAAAAATAGAATAGATCTCATAGTTTTTGAAATCTGAAGGTTTCTGTATCCTTTCAACCAAGAAAAATAACTTAGCATTGCATGTCTATCAAAAAACTAATGAAGAGAAAAGATGAGAACATAATTTCAGGTATAGGAGAAAGGGGTGAGAGTTTTTTTCTTCTTTTTAGCCATCACCTTTCTTTCTTTCTCTCTTTCTTCTTATTTGATAGGAAACTTTAATCCTCATATCCCTCCAATCCATTTGTATCCTCCTAAAAAAAATTATCCTTTCCAAAGTAGACAATCTACATTTAAGTAAGTTGAACTTGTTTCTTTACAAAATTTGTATGCTGGCAAAATTTATAGGTTGTCTTAGAAGGATCATATCTCCCTCATATGAACTTATTTTCTATTGAAATTTGGAAGGTTTATAGGTCTTTGAGTCAATAATCCAAAAAATTGAGTTTGTATCAAATGGATTTCTCTAACTCAAAATATTCAAGTTAGAATAGTCAAAGGTCAAGATTGACAGAATATGAGACTTGTCTTTGAAGGTTGCGATTCCCATGCCTTTTTGTTTTTCATTGCCATATATATATAGAAAGGTGAGGATGTTAGCTTTCTATTGCCACTAAAATCACTTCATTTCAACCTCTACAACTCAAGTTCTTCATAAAACATCAATCAAAGGTTCCTGGCAATATTCGACACAAGTTGGAACATGGTCTGAATTTTATCTCCAATTTACTCATTTTTGAATCTTATATCAAAAAGTTCATTTAAAACACAAATAAAAGATTATCAAGGTATTTTATATATAAAACATTGACAAAATACTTGGTAAATTTGAGTAAAACTTTCAAATAATATGGTTGCATCAAATACCCTGACACTTAGCTCTTACTCATCCTCGAAAGGAAAAAGGTCTTACTTTTTGGTTGTATTGAGGCTAAGGTTAAGATGAGGTAAAAGAAAGAGAAAGAAAATGTTAAAACCAAAAGAAGTAGAGTATTCTATAAAAATTGAATTTTGAAACAATAAAGTTTATCAAAGCACACAAATTCACCATCTTTAAGCATTAATACTTAACTTCTTTTGATTTCAAGCTCCATCAACATAAAACTTTTAGAGCACAATGGAGCATCTTTTCTTTTCTTTTCTTCTCTTTTTCTTTTTTTTAGGAATGGTCTACGTTTGGCAACTTTGCCTATTCTTTTCATCAAGGATCATTTTTTTTTTCATATAATTTCCAACCATAATATCATGAGATATCAACAAGTATATGCTATACTAATCCATGGTTAGGAGAAAAGAGAAACATATAAAAAGTCAAGACTTACAACATGGGTAAAGCAAAGAAAAGATAAACAAGCTCAAAAGAGCTTACAAGGATAATATGTTTTGGGTTGTTTTTTTTTTTTTTGCTCAAATGGTAAAAATTCATAGTGTTTTTATCATCTTAATGTATACATGTAATGTGAATGTAATCTCAATAAGATATGAAGTCAGTTCTAAAGATATATATAATTGAAAGAATACATAATCAAAGAATATAATGTTAAAGGCTCAAAACTTATAGTGGTACAACACTATTAAATCAACATGGTATATTTTCAAAGTCAATCCCTAAACTAGTTAAACTTTAAAACTTGCATCCACACCCATTCATTCAATTTATATTTTACTTTATTTCAACAAATCCTCATACATAATACTCATATTCTCATAAATCAATGACAGTTCAATAGATAAAACTTAATACTTAAGGTTGGAAAACATAAATTTATTTTTATTTTTTTAACAAAGAAACAAAAAAGAAAACCAAAATTCTTTAAATACCCCATACTTTAAACACAACATTGTCCTCAATGTTGAAATAAAAGAAAATGAATATAAGAGAATGACAAACATAAAGTAAAATGCGAAAAATAAAAGTTAAGGGAAAAAGAAAGCAAATTTGATTTTTTTTTTGTTGGGTTACCTCCGAGTAAGCACTTTTATTTTATGGCATTGGCTTGACACATTGCATGCTTAAACTCTATAGATTGGTTCAGCTAACCCCACAGAAGCAGTGAGTTCTATCGTCCAACCTTCATAGAAAGTTTTCAATCGATGTCCATTAACGTTGAGCACTTTATTTGTTTCTAAACTTGTAATCTCAACTGCACTATAAGAAAAAACATTAGAAACGATGAAGGGTCCAATCCAACAAAAGCACAACTTTTTAGGAAAAAGTTTCAAACGTGAATGATAAAGGACTTTATCTCCAACATGAAACTCCTTACTTGTAATCATTCGGCCATGAAGGCTCTTGGTCTTTTCTTTATAAATCGTTGCATTCTCGTAGGCATCATTCCATATCTCTTCTGCATCACCAAGTCATAGACTCTAATTTTATCGGTTAGGTTGCATTGTCTTCTCCAAAATACACATAATTTCTCGATTTGAAAATTCTGCTTGGCAATTCGTTTGAGGATGATAGGTTGTGGAAGTCTGATTAGTCACATGGTACTTGTATAGAAATGCTTCCATTGAACAATTGCAAAAATAGGTGTCATGATCACTAATAATAGCTTTGGAGATTCCAAACCTGTCAAATATGTGAGTCTTGATAAAATCTAAAACAACCTTAGCATCGTTCGTGTGGCTTTCGCCTCAATCCATTTGGACACATAATCAACAACAAGAAGGATATAAAAATTACCAAAAGAAAAAGGGAAAGGACCATAAAATCAATACCGCAAACATAAAAAATTTCACTTAGAAGAATATTAGTTAAAGGCATTTGATTCTTATGAGTGATATTGCATGTTCTTTGGTATTTTTCATATGATTTGCAAAAGCAGTATGCATCCTTAAAAATAAAAAGCTAATAGAGATCATTTTCAAGTACCTTGGGGTTGTTGTTTTTGCTCCAAAATGACTACCATAAAAATGAGAATGACAAAAAGTGAGACAAACTTGTAACTTGTATTTTTGAAATTTAGACAAACTTCAAGGGAATTCCTTGGTGACAAAATAGTTCACCAAATCAACATACAATGGTCTTGTTGAGGAATGTAACACATACAACTGCTCATCAAGGAATGTCTCTCTTACTGTTTTGGTTTGTATATCCTTGGTTCGCAATCGGCTCAAGTGATCAACTACATGATTTTGGGGCATCATTTTTTGTCTTTGATTTCAAGATCAAATTCTTGTAACAACAGGATCTACCAAATCAATTTTGGTTTGATTCCTTTTTCTCAAAAGATATCTCAAAGTTGCATTGTAGTAAAAACAACTTTTGTACCAAGTAAATACCACTACAAGAAGTTCTTTTTCAGTTGTAAGGTAATTTATTGCGCTCTGTCCAACATGCGAGAAGCATATGCGATAACATGCAAATTCTTCCCTATTCTTTGCCCAAGTACCACCCCTATTGTCTAGTCACTCGCATCGCACATTATCTCAAAAGTTCCATCCCAATTTGGTGGTTGCATGATGGGGGCAAATGTGACACGCCTCTTAAGCTCATTATAAGACTTCTTTAAACGCTTGATCAAACACAAAATCTATTTTTTTGGCTAACAATTTGCATAACTGTGCTGTAATCTTATAGAAATCTTTGATAAAGCATCGATAGAAACCTGTATGACCAAGAAAGGAAAAAACCTCTCTTACATATAAGGAGTAAGACAATGATGAAATAACATTTATTTTAGATTTATAAACCTCTAAACCATGCGAAGACATAACATGCCTAAAAACTATTCCTTATTCTACCATAAAATAACACTTTTCATAGTTCAAGACAAGGTTAGTTACAATGTATCTTTTCAATCCTAAAGATAAATTTTCTAAACACTTATCAAAAGAATCACCATACACCGTGAAATCATCCATGAAAAACTCAATTATTCTTTTAATATAGTTAAAAAAAATACTCATCATGCATCTTTAAAAAGTTGCGGGTGCATTACAAAAACCAAAGGGCATTCTCCTATATGCATATGTACCAAATTGACATGTAAATATAGTCTTTTCTTGATCTTCAGGATTAATAACAATATGATTATACCCACTATATCCATTAAGAAAGCACTAAAAAGACTTACCTGTTAGGCGTTCAAGCATTTAGTCCATGAATGGTAATGGGAAGTGATCTTTGCATGTAGAAAGATTAATTAACACACATTCTCCAACCACTCGAGATGCGAGTAGGAATGAGTTCATCATCTTTGTTCTTTACCAACATGATTCTGGTCTTTTCGGGCACCACATGAATTGGCGCCACCCACTTACTTTTTATAATGGGGTAAATGACTCCTACATCCAATAGTTTTAAAATTTCAGCTTTCACTACCTCTATCATAGACGGATCCAAACTCCTTTGCATTTTCCTAAAAGGTTTTGCTTTGTCCTCCAATAGTATATGATGCATACACATTAGGGACTAATGCCCTTGATGTCAGCTAAAGTCCAACCAATGGCTGTTTTGTGATTACGCAATAATTTCACAAGCTTTTCCTCTTGCGCACTTGTCAAACCTTTTGTTATGATAATAGGGAGTGAATTATTATTGCTAATGAATACATACTTCAAGTTATCGGGCATAGGTTTCAATTCTAACTCATGTGCTTGTAAAATAGGTGGCAAAAGTTTTTTATGTGAAAGTCTAAATAAAAAAAATTACCGTAGGGGGCGGTTTGCAAAGCTCGCAAAGCCAAGCCTCATTCTTGCATGTTTTGGGGAACATATATGTTCCTCTCCATCTCTTATATCTTGATAAAATCAATTTCATAGCTCAATGCCACACTTAATTCATCCTCACAATCAAACTCAAGAACTTGATGCACACACTTATCAATTTGATCATAACATGTGATAGAATAAACATTGTTGTAAGGATATTTTATTTCACCATGAAAGTTAAAATCAATTACTTCATCTCTTACTTCCATAGACAATGTATCCTTGCCACAATCAATTTTAGTGTTGACAGTTTTAAAGAATGGTCTTCCAAATTAGATATGAGTGTTGGTGTTTGAGGAATCACGTTCCATATCAAGAATATAAAATTCATATGGAATAACCAAACTATCAATCTTTACTAGGACATCTTCTATCACACCAAATGGATAAACAAAACTACGATCCGTAAGTTATATTACAACACTAGTTTTAATCAAAGACTTAAGACTAAGAGAATCATAAACATGTTTAGGCATAACACTAATGGATGCACCTAAATCATATAAAACCCTTTTAAAGCTAGCATTACCAATAACGCGTAGGATAATAAACGCATCTTGGTCTTTTTACTTTAAAGGCAAATTCTTTTGAACAACAACAGATACAACTTCACCCATACTTATTGTTTCATAGCCTTTTAGCTTGTAAGCTCTTTTGGTAGTACATAGCTCCTTCAAGAATTTAACATAGTTGAGAATTTGCTTGATAACATCAATCAAAGGAATGTTGAGTTTCACTTTCTTGAAAACCTCTAAAATCTCTTTTTCTTTGTCCTCTTTCTTAGACCTAGATGAACTCAAAAGAAATGAGAGATTTTCATGAAATTTGAATTCATTGAGTTAGGACTTACCTTTGGAATATTGGTGGTTGTATTAGTTTGTAAAGTAGTAGGCTATCTCTTCTTTATGCTTAGTTCATTTTCTATCTCCTCTTCATCCTCCATTTGAATTTGTTTCAACCTTTTCTCTTTAAGTTCTTTCCCACTTTGCAACTTGATCGCACTAACATTCTATTTTAGATTCAATTCTTGGGAGGACAATTTTTCATTGATTTATACTTTTAACTTCCTTACACTTAAAGCTACTTTCCCCATTTACTTCTCTAAGTTGTAAATACTCAACCTTGTTTTCTGTTGAAAAGACATGACATTTTATTGTAAAGTCAATATGTTAGAAGCTAAGGTTTCCATCATCTAAAGAATATCATCACTTGATGAATCTATAGCATTGGAATTTGTAAATGCAAGAGACTGTCTCGCTTGATAATTCTGTTAGGGTTAAAATCCATAGGGGTGAAACTGCCGACCTTGATTTCCTTGTTGAGGTAGGTTCCCATAGCATAAGTTTGGGTGATCTCTCTATCTAGGATTGTACGTGTTAGAAAAGGGATCATATTTACACTAGTTTTGGCCATTGAATGTTCTATTAACTGCATTAGCTTGTTCAATGTAATCTTCTTGCATTGTTAGACACATATCCGAAGCACGACCTTATAACTAGCATATGCTACAAACTTTCACTTGTTGTATATTTTCACAAGCCAAAAAACACACAAGAGAAGTAAGATCATTAATTTTATTCTCAAGGTTAGCAATACTTACCTTGTTTACTTGTTTGGCTAGGAAGTCTCCATGAGTGCCAAATTATTTTGAGTTGGCTGTCATATTTGAGATCAATTGGCAAACAACCTTTAGTGTTTTATCTACCAATGCTCCTCCACTTGCTACATCAATGATACTATAGTTAGTAGGCATTAGTCCTTCGTAGAAATATTGCATGAGTAGTTGATCGGGTATTTGATTATGAGGACATTGAATACACAACTATTCAAATCTTTCCTAATATGAGTGTTTCCCCATGAGATTTCTGAATCCCACATATTTCTTTTCTTATGTTGGTAACTCAAGAGATTGAGAAATACTTCTCCAGGAAAATCTTCTTTAGAAAAATCTTCTTCAAGCCATTCCAAGTTCCAATGAAACTAAGGAGAATGGAGAAAAGCCATGCTTTTGCTAGCCCTTTTAAAGAGAAAGGGAAAGCTTTCAACTTAACTTGCTCTTTATCAACTTCATGTGGTTTCATGTCTACAAAAACTATGTGGAACTTCTTGAGATGAGTACAAGGGTCTTCTCTGGTAAGTCCATTGAATATTTACTATAGGTGTATAAACCTAGACTTGAGTTCGAAGTTGCCATTGTTGTCGATGTTTATGCACAATGGTTAATTCTCCATGTTGGGAGCATTAAAAAGTTCATTGAGTGTCTGTTGTTGCGTAACAACCATGATGTTGATGCGAGCTTTCTTTCGTAACCTATATAATATTTTCTATTTCGAGATCTACCTGCACTTGTTCTTGGTTAGTAGATCAAGTTGCAGGTATGAATAGTCAAGAAAACTCAAATAAACTAAAAATAAATCAATCACAAGAGAGATTTAAGATAGTGAAAGTAAATGAAAATCCAACATTAAAACACAAAAATGACCTAAAAACCCTAGAAAACAGTAGAATTTGACCTCAAGAGGGTGGGGCTAGTGGCTTTCAGCCACTAATCTTGCTCTGAACATTGTTTTCCTTTAAGAAACTAAATGTTGAAGCCTAATTCCACCACAAATTCCATTTTGAATAGTACCGCAACTTTATTTTCATTTTCATTTTATGTTTTTGTTTTCTTTTGAATGAAATAAATAACAATCATAACATAGGAACCAACTAGAATCACTTCCCCAGCAACGACGCCAAAATTTATTGCAATATCACAGTCACACAAATTAATTACCCTGACTTAAACAAACAAGATAATATAGAGCAAGCAAGGGGTCGATCCTACAAGGAAGATCTAGTTCAAGTCTTTATGCTAGATGATTCAAAGTTAAGGGGTTTTGAGGTTATCTAGGTTATGCTATAGTAGACAAAATACAATAATAAGCTAAATTAAATAAATCTGAAACCTATCAACAAAAAAAATTTGATCCCAAGTAAAAGTCCACATATAGAAATCAAAACTGATCATTGAAATGATACGTCAATTTATTTTCTAGATATTTATCTTTCCTTAACATTAGTTAGTTAACTGATTCACAATGTAACTAACCCTAACCATTAATCAACCATAGTGTCTATACTAGTAATTTAATTCAATTACAGTCTTAAGAACTAGATAGGTTGATAAATCTAAACAATATAATTGTCTATAGTATATGTTCAATTTAGTTAATGTTTTTCCTAAGATTAACAACATAGTTATTAAATTTAGTTGTTTCACAAGTTTAAAAATCACAACTCTGGTTTTGATAACAAACTTAATATTAGATTGGTTAGAATAATAACTAAGAGTTTACTCTAACAATCAAACAAAACAATCACAGGAAATAAACATAAGAAAAGATAGAATAGATCTCACACTTTTTTAAATCTAAAGGTTTCTTTATCCTTCAACAAAGAAAAATAACTTAGCCTTACATGTCTATTGAAAAACTAATGAAGAGAAAAGATGAGAACATAATTTTAGGTATACGAGAAAAGGGTAAGAGTTTATTCTTATTTGATACATTACCCTAATCCCCACATCCCTCAAATTCGTTTGTATCCTCCCTAAAAAATAAAAATAGTCTTTTCCAAAGTAGACAATTTATATTTAAGTAATTAAACATGTTTCTTCACAAAACTTGTCTGCTGATAAAATTTATAGGTCGTCTTAAAAAGATCATTTCTATCTCATATGAGCTCTTTTTTTATATATAACTTTGGTAGGTTGATAGGTCTTTGAATAAAAAATCCAACAAAATTGAGTTTGCATCAAATGGAGTTCTCTAACTCAAGATATTCAAGTCAGAATGATCAAATGTAAAAAATGGAAGAATGCGAGACTTTTCTTTGAAGGCTTTGATTTCCATGTCTTTTTTTTTTCTTGTCATTTATTTATATAAAAGTATGGATATTAACTTTTATTTACACTGAAATCACTTCATTTTGACCTCTACAACTCAAGTTCTGCATAAAACATTTATTAGAGGTCAAATTTATCAATATTCAAAACAAGTTGGAACATGGTCTGAATTTTATCTCCAATTTACTCCTTTTTGAATCTTACATCCAAAAGTTCCTTTAAAATATAAAACAAAGATTATCAAGGCATTTTATATATAAAACATGGACAAAATACTAGTTAAATGTGGGTAAAACTATCGAATAATATGGTTACATCGACAATGATGTGAACACTTAACTTTTTCTTTAGAATTTGTCAAGAGAGTTATCTCAACAACTTGTGTACCACGTTTAACTAGCTTTGGTCAATTCAAGGCACTTTACTCCCCTTTAACTATTAGCATACCTGCATTTAAATCAATGTTACCTTTGCTAACAATTTATAAAAACAACTTGAATTTCTCACTGTGTAGAAGATAATACATTTATTTGGTCTTCTAAAAGAATAACATTTTAAAAGTGAAGACTATACCAATTAAGAATTGCCTCAATCTCAGCAAAATGAAATTTATGAGATTTAAAGGTATAGATTAGGTATACTTACAACGTTTGCGTCTGTGTTTTAATGTTAGCAACCTATCACTTGTGTAAAAAATAAATAAAAACCCAAACAAAATTTTGTACACATATTTTTATTTATTTTTAGATTTCTCTATTAAGAATTAGGGCATGTCACATACACTAATAACTTTTTTAAGAAATTTAAATCTTAAACCATCTAGAGGTTTTATGAATAAGTCAATCAATTGATGTACGATGTTCACATGTTCTAATGAAAAAATATTTGATTCTACCATGTCTCTAATAAAGTGACGTTTTATATCTATATGCTTGGTTTTATAATGTTGCACATGATTTTTGGAGCTACTAATTGCATTGGAATTATCACAAAAAATAGTTATAGTATCTTAAGAGAAACCATAATGCTCTAACATGTTTTTCATCCAAAGAAGTTGTGTGCATCAACTACATAATGTAATATACTTGGCTCCTATAATTGACAATAATATTGAATTATGTTTCTTACTAATCCATGTTGCCAAGTTACCACCAATATATAAATACCCCTCCAATAATGCTTTTTTTTTTTATCAGCATCATTATTTACCCAGTCAACATCTAAATAGCCAACTAGATTCAAGTTTGAATCTTTTGAATGCCATACACCATACTCAATTATAGCACTAATATATTTTAGGATTCTTTTAATTGCTATAAAAAGTGATTCTTTAGAATTAGAATGAAATCTAACATAAACACCCATACCAAAAACAATGTCAGGTCTACTAATAATAATTTATCTCAAACACAAACAATATAGGAACGGATTCCAAACAAGAACTTGCATGGTCAAATACTTCAGAGTGTATAGAAATTCTTATTATATCTTGAAATTTCGAGAAAACTTACATAAGTTTGATAGCCAGAGTGATAAAGGATCTTTCTTGGATACTCATAACATAGCAAAACCTATAAAGTCTACAACCTACGAAATCAAATTATCATGAAATCATTCAAGGTGGTTATTAATGATAATCTAAAGGAATTTGTGATGCGATCCAAGCACCAAAGAATCCATTGGAGGTTCCGTTTGGTCTAGTTACAAGGCTTAGAGCTAAGAGGTTCAAAGAGGCTTTCAATATACTTCTTCAAGATACGTGAGTTAAGGTGGACTTCAAGATAATATTGAATAATAAGGAGCAAGCCGTGATTAATCTTATTCATGTTCAAGAGGGGCTTGTTGGTGGAACCAAGACCATTACACAAGGATTGGAAGAAAAAGACTAGATTTAGATAGTTTGACCTTTCACTGCCTTTTTACTCATACCTGGATCTACAAGTTGAATTTTTATGCGATTTCAGTTGGGAATGAAACTAGACTTCCATACCTTTCCAACAATATATGACACACCTTCTAAGTCTTTAAGACGAGAGAGAACCATCCATTTGAAATTGGGTTTTGCTGTTGCCAGACAGAATACAGAAATAACCGAACTTGTCATATTAAATTAGTTGGGCTATTAAACTTTCTTTATTTTGTGAGGAAACACTTTTTGGGTTTCAGACTTGTTTATTTTATTTATTTTAATTAGTTTATGCTAGTTTTAGCTTTGGTTGATTATTATTTAAATTGAGTTTATATGTGACTCATTAGAGAAACTAGGGTTTTTGGCTTAGGGTATAAATACTCTTGAGAATAATTTTCAGCACACTTTTTTGCCTAATAATATTCTGATTTTTACAAACCTTTGGTTGTCAATCTAGGTTATTGATTGAACTTTCCACTCTTCAAAGAATTGACCAATCTTTGTTATGAATTTATACTCTTTTTGCTCGTCTTCAGGTGTAGGAGTTATGATTGAGTTGGTTTATAGTCTTGTTGCCTTGGAGCAGGTCTTCCATTGTGATAAGCTCATCCTATTTTTAGCAAATTTGGATTAAATAGATCTTGGGTACGTGAATTCCATTAAATTTCGCTAGGGATCACATCAATTTGTAAAGAAATATCTTGATAATATCATTAGATATTTGAAGAAACCTCACTACAATAGGATGAAAAACAACAAGAGGAGAGTTCTTCATACGTTTCTAAATAGTCATGAGAGGAAGAACCTTCATCAAAGATAAAACACCATTATCCTAAGAAGAGTATTATTGAAAAATTGGATGCAAGTATGCGATTAAGAAAAAGAGTAAGCAATCAAGTCTCATATGTGTGTTATTTCTCATAGATTAAACCTAAAAAGGTTAAAGAAACCCTATAGGATGAAAGCTGGATGAATGCCATGCATGAGGAACTAAATCAGTTCACAAGAAATGATGTATGGAAGCTGGTTCCATGCCTTGATAGTCATAACATAATTGGTACCAAGTGGATTTTCAAGAACAAATCAGATGAGCATGGAACAATTATAAAAAAATAAAGCAAGACTAGTGGCAAGATGATACACTCAAGTCAAAAAGATTGATTTTGATGAAACAGTTGTACTGATAGCTTGTTTGGAATTTGTTCGTATATTGCTTGTAATTTCTTGTCACTTGAATTTCAAATTGTATCATATGGATGTGCAGAATGCATTCCTAAATGAAATTCTAAAAGAAAATGTTTATGTAGAACAACCCAAAGATCTCACTAATCATTTATTTCCTAATCATGTGTATAGGTTGAAGATAGCCCTATACGGTCTACAATAAGCACCACGAGTATGGTACAAACGGTTAATAAAGCATCCATTAGATAACACTTTTAAAAAAGGATAAGCTGAGAGGACTCTTTTTATAAGAAAAAGTAATAGACATCTATTCATTGCTCATATTTATGTTAAGGATATTTTGTTTTGAGCTACTTATGATTTATTTTCTCATGAGTTAGCTAAAGAAATGAAATCTAAATTTGAAATGAGTATGATTGATGAGTTAAATTTATTCTTTGGCATACAAATTAAGCAAAATGAAAATGGAATTTTTATTTATCAATCTAAGTATACTAGATATATAGTTAATATGTTTGGCATAGAAGGAAAGAGTCATGCTCGTACACTTATGAACACATCTGTCAAAATCAGCTCAGATCCTATAAGTGTGTTGATTCTACACTTTCAAGAAGCATGTTAGGGAGTCTACTTTAAATTTCTACTAGTAGACCTGCATTGCTTTTAATGTGGGTGTTTTTGCTAAATTCTAATCTAATCTTAAAGAATTATATCTTACAATGGTTAAAATAATCTTAAAATATCTTAGTGCTACAATTGACTATGGTGTATGGTATTTAAAATATTCAAACTTGAGTCTGGATGGCTATTCAAATGTTGATTGGGTAGGTAATGTTGTTGACAGAAAAAGCACTAATGAAGGGGGTTTTTATACTGGTGGCAACTTGGTAACATGAATGAGTAAGAAACAAAATTCAATCTTATTGTCTATTGTAGAAGCCGAGGATATCCTTACCGACTGTTAGAAAAAATGGTTCTAGCAAATCTCTGGCCTATTGGAAGACATACCAAGTTGACAAATGATAATTGAACAATTGCAAGTATTATCAAACAAGTATGATAGTTTTACTAGTAAGTAGGATATTGTATAGGTTACTGACAAACTTGTTCAACTTGTCTTGGATGTCAAAAAAGTATATTAGTCTATTTTTGGTAAAGATGAGGAATAGAAATGGTGTTAGACCAAGAGGGAGAAAAGGATGCATACAAGGGAGAGGAAACAAACATCCAACTCGTCATCAGAAGTTTTTTTTTTACTTTTCTGAAATTTTACTGATTTTTAATCAATAATGAATATTGAATATTCTTGTCTGTAATAACTATAATATTTTTTTTTGTAGTATAGAAGCCTTCTCTATGTTGAATACTTGATGCACTTCGAACCTGATGCATGTAGTTGCATAACAATATCTTATGCATGATAGTTTTTGGATTTATTATGAACTGTTAGGATGGAACATGATATATGAAGTATTCTTTGAATATATTATGAACTATTTGTATGAAACATGTTAGGAACTATTATGATGTTGTTACATAAATATTATTAGTTGTTCTCATGCTACATAAAATTGTTTTAATTGTGGTTGCATGTATACTGTAATGAAGTATTTATTTATGATTGAATCATCCGAACTACTTGCATACTAATTCATCTTTATTATGTTTTGTTATAAATCAGCCAAATAAGGAGACTATAAATGTCAAAATGATTGACTTTGATTAGTGAAGGATTATTTGCGTTGATGAAGATGAATTTATTTAGATGGTTAGTTTATCCAAATTAGACAAAGAATTAGTCAAGTTTATCTTATAGAATATAGCATGATTATTTATGTAATTATCTAGTTTTTTTAGATATATTATGTATAGGAAGTTCAAATAAGTTTTATCAAAAGAAGATAAATACAAGTTATCCAAAGATAACTGTCAGGAAAAAGTTTGTGCGAAACATGTTAGCAGTCTATTTATGAAAAACGTAATAGACTAGGAAATGTTTAATCAGCTAAGGAGTTATACAGAGTTTGAAGAATTTGTTTAAGGAGAATTGTTTCCTAAAGTGTGGGAGAGCTTGCAAACTCCTAAAGTGACTTCCTGTGTTAACCGTTAGCAATTGGATATTTTAGTTAGGGTAACAAAAATTTAAAGATTATTAGGTGTTCTAGCAAGTTACTATAGTAGAAAATAAAATAAAGTATATGTCTTGACCAAGTAGTATAGATACAAAAGATTTGTAATCAGGAATATTCATCTTGTAATCTTATAAACTAATGAAAGTTATTTATCCTATGTTGAGTTTTTTATCTTTTGAAAAAAAAAATTTCAAATGATTTTCTCTTTATAACCAAATAACTTGTTCATGTAAGTTTTCTGATTTATATTTAACATATTACTTCTTTATTGCTATTTGTATAGCATATTGCTTCTCAACATTTCCTAAACTTGTACTACGAACATAATGAAATTAAATTTATTGCATCTTAGGGTGTGCAAAAATTTCCATAATGCCTCAAGCACACTGTGCTTTAGTGGATGAAAAAAATGTTGTAGGGTTATTTATTTATTTTTAATTCAATATAAT
>Ga0325414_1002507_pt1 | contig 18678 bp, 12 predicted proteins | sample PopdelMetagenome_8_FD_206183 | JGI IMG/M metagenome (GOLD analysis project Ga0325414, IMG submission 206183) | Populus deltoides microbial communities from Bellville, Georgia, United States - Leaf-PdKOR-R3 | ecosystem: Host-associated > Plants > Phyllosphere > Phylloplane/Leaf | place: USA... | reverse complement strand
AATAAAATGGAAGTGCTAGCTATCATCATTCTACCCCACAAACATTACTTGTATTCAAAGCTAGGATTTCCTGGCGGACCTGACCTCTCCCCTTGGTTTCACAAAAGGGGCAACAACAACCACATTCAAAATGCAAGATTAATATGCTGATGAAGAGAATTTATTGTGTAACTGCCAAGAATCAAAATCCCAGAACCCAGTTTGTGGATTTAATTTTTTTTTAAAAAAAAAATAGATAACTCTGTTCCCAATTGGGTCCTCAGAGTATACAGAAATTCGCAATTGAGTACACAAATCCCAATTGGGAACTCGATCAAATATCTTTATATAAAGAGAAGGAACTCGATTTTAGTTGACGTGCAAGTAGGCCTGAGTGGCCAGGTAAAAAAAATTATGGTAGAGGAAAGAGGACAAATTCATCTCAATTACTGCTGAAATGGTTACACATGAAAAACAATGATAATTTAAAAGAAGAAAATTGACAGCTCCACTTGAGAGAAGGGACAAATCATCTCAAGTGCCGGAATGGACAGTTTACACATGATTAAAAAACTATGAAAAGAGATAATTGACAACAGTACCTTACCACGAGTGACAAACAAATCCTCTTTTTACTACATGCTGGAACCTCGTTTTTTAGACTTTTTGCTTGTCCATAAATTTGTGTACAGTACAGCAGCAAATCTTTACGGCTGCAAAGGTCACTGAATCAACCGATGAATTTGATGGTTTCATGACTTTTATTTTTTCCATAGAGAACAAGAGAGTGATGGGCATAAAGGGTTTCCAACACCTTGTGTCTCTTTTAGCACCATGTGCCAGGCATGTGAGATGTTGGATTTTCCCATTGATTTCAACCGGGAAATTAGGGGGTCCATGGTTCCATGATTAAGACACATGATAGTATTCAAGATTTTGCTTTTGAAATACATTTTGAACGTACTGTGTGATTTGGTGATCTCAGTGGAGAAAATAACCCCTTGTGTCCCATGCATGTCACTTCTTTCTCTTCGAAGCTTTCCAAGATGTAGCCAAGTTTTTCCGCTCTAAGGCCCAACTAGGTACGGATGGTGGTCCTATCCAGTTGAAGAAAAGAACGAGAGATTCAAGAAGAGAAGAATGCAGCCATTTCAAGAATTCAGCTTATGAACTGAGACTAATAAGAAAAAGTGGAAAGATTGGGAGTAAACTCCTTTTGAGGTAATAATTCTTCATGATAAACAAATGATGGTGCAGAAAAAATTAGCATGATGTGATCATTTGTACAGTTGTGTACATACAGTTATGTTGATTCAACTTTCTCACTTGTATGGTCAGTGGGGCATCCTTTGCGTCTGGGAGGCTCTTTAACACCTGTTTAACAAGAAAATTGATGTCGGTAACCTCACCAACAGCAGTAGGCTCTTTAACACCTGTTTAACAACAAGAAAATTGATGTCAGTAACCTCACCAACAGCAGTGGTAAACGTGATAGTAGGGAAATAATATTATGTATGTGAAAGAAGATTCATGGATATTTACTTGGTATAGTTTCCAAGAAACCATGGCATCAGTGGCAGCATATTGTAGGTTGTTCTTTTGATAAAACATCTGCTTCTCAGTTTCCAAGTCTGATTCTGTTGCGCTTTCGAAGCTGTGAAGTTTCGGTAACTTAATTAGAATTTCTGAACGAAACGCATAGCCAAAATAACTTGGAGAAAATTAGGCTCCATTTCAATCCACTAGAAAAACTACATACCAAGAGAGGGAAAATAGAAGACCAGAAGAGGTTGAAACAAAAATGAGAAAACAAGAGTAATGGTAGAGCAAGGATAACTCCATTGCTTTTGTATATCAAAGTAGAAATATATTGATCAAAGAAGAAGGTGCACGTAACATTCAGAGATCTAGAGATTCTTTGAAACAACAACGAAGAAGAGAACTCCAAACTAAGGAATACTCCATTCTCTCTGAATACCAGTCACTGAAACACTTATGAAAGCCTGAAAGCATCATACCACAAGGATGCAAGATACACCATGCCATCCACTAACAGCTTCTCAATGAGAGAATTGAAACTTGAAAGTTGTAGCATTCTCCTCCATCCAAACACACATATGACCACACAATCAGCACAGAACAATAAAATTCTGGTAATTTTTCCTCCAAATCCACTATAGCATATTGGCAGCAAATCCCGCAACCTACCAGGAACCACCTAAGACTCACATCTGCTAGCTTGAGTCCTCTTTGTGCAATGCTTCAGCATGTCCAAGATTTCCATTTTCACAACCCTACTCCACAAATACCATCCAACTTGTCAATGGAGAAACAATTGGCTCACGGCCTCCACAGTGTTTGGTAACTCATAGATCTGATGTTAGGAGACAGAGCCTGGTGATGACAACTCCATTGTTCATTACTAACCTTCATAATGATGCAGATATGACATGTGCTCGATGTCCAAACTAATATAAGCACATAATTCTAAAACTATTTGCATCGAAATGCACTATAGAAGAACTTAAGAGCAGGACCAAAATCTCACAGAAGTGAATTCCCTTTTCTGGCCTTTTAAGAATTTGAGGAACAATCACTGTTGAATTCAAAAATTTAACCAGATTGTGAATAGGATCCGGCCAGTGCAAATTGCCTTAACCTATTAGCATAAATATGCATTCTAGACAGGGGACAAAATCCTGTAGTTGTTAAACCTTCAGTGATGCCTTGCATGGAGTCTGCATAAGAAATACAATCAAAGCTTTTCCTTTCTATTTCATTTTTTCTTCATTATGGCGAAGGCAACAAAAAGTTCTCCTAGAAATGCATAGGATATGTATATTCTGAACGGTCAAGGCAAGTTTGGATTTATTTCAAAAACAGGCTGGTCCAACATTACCATAGAACAATGTGGGCACCAATTTATATTCCCACTATTTTTTTGATACTGTTGACGGTCCAGTGACTTGATAAAATTGCAAAACAAACATAAACAATCAGGAATAAGCTTTCGAAAATGCAAATCAGAGAACCAAATAGATGTCCTTTACTCAGAAGGCATCTCAGCAAGATGTGATAGATACCTCTTTGCAAACAAGAATCTTTGCTAGAGCTCTTTGCTAGAGCGAAGACCCCAAGTTTTAGGTTCTCCACCAAGCTTTTGATTTGCATGATAGGAAAGGTCCTCCACTGATTTAACTGAGACATTATAATCTCTAAGAACCTCAGCACAGTCACCGCTTATGCCAACACCAACCTGCACACATGCCACACATTCAGAATAGAAAATTAAATCTGTAATTAAAAAAATTATATATATATATATATATATATCAAATGTACATAAATGAAATACAGAAACTAGTGCAAGAGATCTCACTAACTTTTACAAGTGTAGAATCCTCTAGAAGAAACTGCAGACTTGTGATTCCAGAATGAAAATTATGCATCGCATGACAAAGGCTGGTGTTCCCACACATCTGCATAACTGCAGCTTTTCCAGGCAACACACCTGCAGAGATCGAGGTTACTGTTCAAAGTGATGATCCATCAAGAAAAATCTATTTCCTAAAGGGAAAGGCAGCACGGGAAGGAAAATGCTTGCAGAGAACAAGATTTGATTCATTTTTCAATGTAAACACAGTAGGAATGCATTTTTTGTCACCTCACCCCCTAATCAATTTTTCAACATTAGTTTAACATGCCACTCGGCAAAATTGAGGAGTTCCACAATTCAAATAACTCAGTGTTAGTGATAAGTCAGGGTCATTTGTATTAGAAACATAATTGAAAATTCTGCTAGAACATTTACAGTGTGCAAAGCACTGCAACAAAATGCCATGGAACCCTGCCTTCTCCTCCAGGAGCACTGGGAAGGCAAGGAAGACAAAACTAACATTTTAAGTAATGTACTCTGGCTTTAAGGAAATGGGTACATAATCTAAGGTTGAAGTGAATGAGCAACTGTCAACTGCATTTATTTGATGACATGCTGCAGGATAACAGTTGCCTGGTTGGTTATAAATTTCATGGTTCTAATGCACAGTGAAGTGTCTATAACAAGCTACAATCCATAAATGAAACTTGAGCATCATCAAAGAACAAGATTGTAGTATATGAGTAGGAGATAAATTTCCTCCATGCCATAGAGGAAGTGGCAAATGGAATAGTAAACCTAAGCACTCTACAACTAGAGAATGCATAGGAGAAGAAAACATGGCATATAATAATCAATAAGCCTAATCAGTTTGTAAATCAAGTTCACATTACAAAAGTTTTCCTCTGACTCCAAGAAAGCTTTAGGATAACACATTAAACAACAAGCATAAGCTCCATATATTTGATGAATCATAATTGCTTAAGCATCATTATTATTGAGAGAGAATAAGATCAATGACAAGGATTTTTGAAAGAAAAGGAACAAAAAACATGCATAGGAAGGTCCTATTTATCTTATAATTCTAATAATAAAAGTGAAATAGCTTCCATAGAATAATAGAAGGTCCAATTTATCTTATAATTCCCTCCATTCAAAACATTGATGAAAACAACTAACAAACAAACCTTTGTAAATGTGGTTTTCCACTCAATATCAAAACCAACAATAACTTGACCCATTTAACCCTTTTTTACTTTAAGACTCTGTAAAAGCTCCTTTGCAGCCTTTTCTACCTCCATAGAAGTTCTGCTATACAAAATTTGACCCCTGAACTTCAATGCAGGATATCTCATCTTCACACTACCTGCTACACAAAGTACAATAAATACATTTAAATCCCACAAATAATCAGCTTGAATAACAAAATGTATGTGTTAAAGCTATGTAACTTAATTAAAAGTTCAAAGCTTTGTACAAAATTAAGGACCTCGGTGACAATTCATAAGCAATGCACATAGAAAAATGAATAGGGAACCTGCAAGCGTGACTTTTTGGGGGGGCTATGAACAGTGATCATATGTAACCAGAAATTTAGTAAAAATTATATGAACATAACCGACATCGAAATTGTTCCAATCACACAATTATCGACTGCCAAAAATAAAGTAACGCAGCATTTCTAAATTCTAAATTTCATTTTTTTTTCTTAGATCTTAACTACCAAACGAACCTTACAACAATGAGCTGCAAAAGTACTAACAAAACGAACCCAAATTTATAACTTATTCCAAAAAAAGCATATTGCTGTTAACATTTGAAAGGATAAATCAAAACCCAGAATTTTCTAAAGGGATATACAAATGGTTTAGAAATATATAAAATTAAAGTAAAATTAAAAAAAAAAATTCTTTTACCTTGACAGGGAGAGAGAGAGAGAGAGAGAAGAGAACTGGGAAATTGGTGTCGAGTTCTTGGAAGTTATTGATCCTTTTGTGGACTTGAATGTCGTTTCTTGATTATAGTTGCTGTTGATGGTGATGGCAACGACGACGGTGTTCAAAGTCTCTCATGGAAATGAAGAATTCCAGGGAGAAGAGGAATTAGGGTTCAATTGATTCAAAAGAAATCACTCTCCCACCTGATGTTGAAAAAACGCACCGTGTTATTAATTTGTGTCAAACGCTGCGTTTAGTCTTGTTGTTTTGTTCTTGTTAGTTATGTTGTCACGTGTTGGCTTAGAATAGAAGAATAATTGGTAGTGTTCCATAAGGACTGTGGACATTCCGGATGTTTAGTCTAGCCGTTTAATTGTGTTTTTAAAATTTTGGAGTTTTTTTAATTTTAAGTTCTTTTGTTATGGGTTTTTTGATAGTTTTAGTGTGTTAATATTAAAAATAAAATTTAAAAAATAAAAAAAAATATTATTATGATATATTTACAAGTAAAAAATACTTTTAAAAACAATTTATATCACATTCTCAAACAAACCCGTAATAGAATTGAGAGGAAAGAGAAACATTATGAAAATGATGAATTAACTAATCCTCCCCCCCTCTTTATAGGTATATTGCCTATAATCTTCTAGATTTAGAAAATTACCAAAAAACTTTCCATTGAATCCTCTGGATAATCTCTAGATAAGCACTTATAGAATCTAGCTTACACCAAGTAGTATCAGAGCCCCATGTCTTTGGATTCGAGAAATGGCTCTTAATATTTGATCCTGAGACCCGAAAAGATTAGAAGATTCTCTTGAATTTGTCACTAAAAAACAAGCATTTAAGTATGAGCAATGATGAAGATGCTGGAATCATATAATAAAAAATTGGAAGTTATAAAGTCTATCCACGATGCCAAGTTTAGAGAGTTGAAAATACCCATTAATGGTTTATCATATCAATAAACATCAATCATATAGGCTTTACAACAAACAATGGGAGAATCTAGTGTTACTAGGGATAGGTTAACCCATATCATGGTGACTTTGCTACTAAAACTTTTAGAACCGGTGATGAAGGTTGTCAACACTACAAAACATATAAACTAAATGAGATTTCCCTTGTTTTAATGGTGATAATATGAACAAAACTTTGACATGGAAGAGATTGATGATTCTGAGAAACTTACACTAGCTTCATACTATCTAGATAACATGGCCTTATGTTGGCATCAAAAGTATATGAGAAGCTTGGAAGGTCAGGAGGTGACATGTGGAGAATATATGAAAGCTTTATGTATTAGGTTTGGGGGTCAAACGGACTTACTGGAAGAACTTATAGATCTAAGATAAGTTAGGAGTTTATAAGTATATATACAAGATTTTTTATGTCCTATGGAATAGGGTATAAATTAATGAAAAGCAAGCCATGTTAATCTTCATAAGAGGATTGTAGATGGAGATCAGAAACCTGGTCAACATGTTTGAACTTAAAGCTTTTAAACAAGCCTATTACCTAACTCGTTTACAAAACAATACATATCTCATAGACATTTCCACAACCATTTTAAATATTCATCCCAAACCATTATACAAACTACCCAAACCAAATTTAATCATTCTTGGTCTCATCCCATAAACTTAACTCCATAAACACCAATACATAAAAACCATCTTAAGTTGGCTTATTGTATACTCCTATCCAAAACTATGTCCACAAACCAAACTTAAAACCTACCAAATCACTAGGGATCAAGGGGCTGGAGGAAAGACAAGCCAGAGGATTATGTTTCTAGTGTGATGAAAGATTTGTACTTTGATACGAATGTAGAATTAAAAAATTATACTTACTATATATCGTGGAGGATGAAGAACATAATGATGAAGGCGCGAGTGAAATGAATAAGATTAATGCAAAAGCAATAACACCATACATTTCCTTCAATGCCTTGGAAGACATAGTGGAAGTCCATACCTTGAGGGTGACTGTAAAGGTAAAGAAACACTATATCTTTGTTGTAATCGACTTTAGCAGTACTCATAATTTTTAAATGCAGAATTAACTAAGAAACTACAATGTGACTTAACACCTATCAAACTTTTAATAGTTGAGGCAACAAATGATGGAACTATATGTTGTATAGCCATATATAGAAACTCTAAGTGGAAAATACAAGGGATGAATTTTATGGTTGATGTCTTTATTGTATATTTAAACAATTGTAACATGGTGCTAGGCATTAAATGGTTTGCTAAATTAGGCAACATTTTATCTAACTATAAGAACTTATGGATGTCATTTAATTGGCTAAGTTAAAAAGTGTTGCTTAAAGGAAATAGGACTGCTAGACTATAAACTATCATATTTGAGCAGGTTAATGACTTACTAAATAATCCATCATAACTTATAGAAGTGATCATGTATAGTATGAAGATCTTAGAGGATATTGATTATGTAATGTGTTCCATATTGACCACCTCACATTCTAAATGGTAATGAATATTGTCTTAGATGAATTATTGAAGTGTTAACAAGAGGTGTTTAAGGAACCTAAAGGATTGCCACCAACTATAGCTCATGACCATATTATACCTCTGAAGAACAAAGTTCAATCTATCAAACTAAGACCTTGCAAATATTTTGGGTTACAAAAGAATGTATTAAAGAAGATGGTTTCTGAAATGATAAAAATAGTGGTAATTCAGCAGAGCAATAGTCCATTTGTTTCTCTGGTAGCTCTAGTTAAAAATAAGGATAACTCATGGATATTTTGTATAAACTATAGGGTTATAAAAAAACTCACCATTAAAGATAAGTTTTCTATGCCTTTAGTGGATGAATTATTAAATAAATTGGAAGGTGCAACAACATTTATAAGTTGGATTTAAGGTCTGGGTACCATCAGATTAGAATGGAAAAATAAGATGTATTCAAACCAATATTTAAAACTCACAATGACCACTATAAATTTCTAGTGATCTCATTTGAGCTGACAAATGCCCTTAATACCTTTCAAAGTCTAAAAAATAAAGTGTTTAGGAAACATTTAAAGCAATTTTTATAGACTATAGGGTCATCAACAAACTCACCATAAAAAATAAGTTCCATATAGCTTTAGTGGATGGATTATTAAAGGAATTGGTAGGTACAACAATATTTTATAAGTTGAATTTGAAGTATGGATACCATTAGATTAAATTGAAAAATAAGATGTATTTAAAACAACATTTAGCACTCACAATAGCTACTATAAATTTCTAGTGATATCTTTTGGGTTGACAAATGTCTTTATTACCTTTCAGAGACTAATAAATAAAGTGTTCATGAAACATATAAGATAGTTTATACTGGTCTTTTTTTATGATATTTTAATATATAGTCAGTCATTGGTAGAACATCTAAAGCATTTGAGAACAATTTTTGAGTTGCTGAAACTACATCAATTAGTTACTAAAAAAGTAAATGTGTGTTTAACAGTAGCCATGTATAATATTTGGGTCATGTAATATCCAAAGAAATAGTTGATATCGATGCTAAAAAGATTCAAGTTATGGTTGATTAGCCAATGCCTAAAAATATTAAATAACTATGTGAATTTATTGGCCTTACTGGTTATTATAAAAGGTTTGTTAGGGGTCATGTATCTATACGCGAGCCATTAACGTAATTGCTAAAGAAAGATGTATTTATATGGATTGATAAAGCATTAGAATCTTTTAGATACTTGAAAGAGGTAATGACTCAGCCTCTTATTTTAACACCACCCAACCTCAATAAGTTGATGATATGTAGCAATTCCTTTAATTTACTGGACTGTGAGTTTATCACCATATGCACCCTGAAGCCACACAATAGTTCTTACTATAACATTCTTAATGATAAAAGCTAATGAAAGATTAGAAGCATGCAAGGAAAGAAAAATCAAACCATATGCTTGTTTTAGGGTTGGTTTCCCTAGAATAGAGATAAATACAAAGATAAGAGAGAAAAATTAAAAAACAAATTGGGATAATTACAAAAAAAAAACTTATATATTTTAGTCCATTTCTTATTTTCAATCTAAGATTTGAGAAATTATTGTTTTTCTCCATGGTCAACGGGATAAATCAAATTAAACAAAAAGACATTTTTGACCTTGTATATAATAAATGTAAATCCTAAAATTTTTCATAAACCTTGTTTCTATTTCCCTAAGCTAAAGTTTGAATATTTATTTTTAAGTAATATCCTCACTTGTATGCCATTATAAAAAAAAGCTAAAAATTTTAACTAACTTGACAAATCCAAGGATAAATTGAGAGCATTAATACTTTAAGCAAATGAGTTGAATTTTTCTAGTATTGCCTTCTAAGAATAAAGATCTAAATTATCATGACTCAAGATAATGATCTTAACTTCTACTATGATCTAACTCAAGAAAATATTAATAACTATATAAATTAATTTTATGGGATTAAATTAATATTAATGAATCAATATGTTAAAAATAAATATTATGTGAATTTAAAATTCATAAGATATTAAGAATAGCCATTTAAAAAAAAAGGTCTTGTATGCTGACATTTTTATCATTTGAATGTGTTGAATGATGTGTACTAAATGAGTTCAATAATATAGAAATGGTGAAATCAAAGTTTAAATTGGTGGAATCTTGTTTGTTTAAAGAAAATTTGAGTAAATTTCAATTTATTTTAATTCATAATTTCAATAACATTAAAAATTATATTATTTACCTAAAAGTTACAATATTTAGTCATTACATAATCTAATTATTTGTATTTCAGGGTGTTAGCAACGGCTAGCTTGTCACATGAAATAGTACATATATGGTTATATATTAAAGATGAAGTTTTATTCCTTGGGAAGAAATCCCATCATATCATTTTGTTATTAATTTGTTATAAATTAATTAAACATGAATTTAGAAACAAAAGTGGTAAAAGAAATTTGCAAGGTAATTATACGTAAATGGTTAGAATATAAAATCCACCACGATTATATGAGCTAGTGCTTTTAAAAGCAAGCTTTTTAACTAAAAGGCTATAATAATATCAATATCTTGTACGATTAAAAATCGATGGCCTTGATTGTTTATATGCTTTAGGTACCACTTTTTTTTAATATTTATCTTTTTAAGACAAAATCTGCCACGGAGCTATAACCCTAAACCCGAGGCAATACCTTTTGATTATGAGCCATGATGATATCAATATCATACATCGATTAGGATAAATCCTAGGCAGTTTATAAGCTCATGATATAACTTCTTTTTTTACGAGGTGTTTTTTTGGAAGAAAAAAAACCCTATCGTGATCTAGTGCTTTTAACTCCAAAGCCTTTTTTACTAAGAGGCTATAATGATTTCAATATCCCATATGATTAAAAATCGATGGCCTTCAGGACCCTTAAAATTAGTCGAGAGACGTGCAAACTGGTCCGGATACCTATGTTAATCAAAAAACAAATTGATGGCCTTTGTTATAACTGATTTATGAGTTATTCCCCCCCCCCCAAATTTATCTTTTTTCAAAATAAAAATTAAAAAAAATAAAATAATAATAGCAAAAGGACTCACATTTTGGAAAAAGTTAGCTAAGAAAGGATTTTAAATATAAAAAAATCAAGCTGCAATTTTAGATGAAATCGAGAGCCTAATTGTATTCCATTATATCCAAAATTGGAGAGACAATGTAGATTCAAGATCAAATTAAATGATTATTGGACGAATCTACATAAAAATTAAGTCCATGGGCATAATTAGATTTTTAATAGGTGAATTTGATTTAATCACGGGCTAAATTAAAAGTTTAATTATATTTAAGAATTAATTTGGGTCCAATTAAAGAATTTAATTAGATGCAATGACTTAATTATACTTTGAATGGGTCGAATTAATTTTGTTAGGGATTTAATTGGTGAAAAATTAAGATTGAAAGCCTACTTTGGGCTTAATTGAGAAGATTGGAATTTTAGGAGGTCAAACTTAAATTTTACAAAGTCAATTGGTTCAAATCAAGGGTAAAACCATAAAAAATCAAACTTTTAGGGTCAATTAAAGGTTAAATTGAAGAAATTCACAGCCAAAAATCATTTTACAAAAGGCGTCGAACTATGAGGGCTCAATTGATTGAAATAATGAGTGAAATTTAAGAAAATTGAAAGTTTAATGATCAATTTGCATAAATCTGAAACCAACAACCACAATGAAAAAAATGTTAAAATTTGGGGCTGATGTTGAAGTTTTTCAGGGGCAAAATTGCATAAAATTAAAAGTTCAAGGCCAATTAAGAATGCAATTAAAAGAAATCAAAAGCTGAGGGACTAAATTGTCCTTTTGTTAAACCTTAAATTAAAACCCTAAAGGACTAAACGATGTTGTTTTGACAACAAAAAAAAGGACAGACTAGCCGACTTGTCGTCTAGTCTACTATTCATCTTTTTTTTTTCACTCGAAAAAGCTTTATGAGTTGCTACTCTTCAATGATATTTAATGTTTCATCTCTCAACTAAACTGGACAAGCTATACACTAACATGACGGCATAACACTTAACTATACCCTAGTATGGTTTTTTTTGGCCGATTTACACCACAACAGCCTCGTCGCTACCCCAAAAAGGCAACACAAACAGCCTTGAGTTGTTAAAATCTGACAGTTCATGATGACAACTTTGAACCAACAATTGAGATCCTTACGGTTTGAATCAAGGGACAAGATTTGTCCCCAAAAGAGATAAAATGCCCCTCTTCCACCCTCTATAAATAGGGGGTGGATTCCATTCCTTGAGCATGAAGAAATCTGACGCCAAAGTTGGGGAAATTAGTTTTTTACCCCATTTTTTTCCTCCCTTCTCGGCCACCTCTTTTCCCTATTCCTCTATTATGTCTTCATTGTCCTTGCCTCCACCGGTCACACATTAAGCAACCCAACACAACCAAGAACATTGTCGATAACTTTTCTAGCTAGGTAAGCCTTCCTTCTTGTCTTTTATTTTCTTCTTCTTCATACCTTTGCAACCACTACATGTAATGATAGCTTAATTAATATATAATGATAGGTTGGACCCATTTCAACCTAGCCCAATTAAAAAAAGGATGTTTTCGAGCCCCAGTCGGCCCAACCAAACTTGGTCTAGGATCGGAGCCCATGTCCACATGGATGGGTCGGGCCCGGCCCAAATAAAAAAAAGAGAAAAGCCAGGTTTGTTAAGCCATCAGTCGGCCCAACCCGACCCAACAGGTTCGGCCCAGATGGTTGGGCAAGGCTTAGCCTATATAAAAATAAAAATATGATAATAAAAATATTTATATAAAAAACAAAAAAAATCCAAAAAATTTCAATAGTCCTTTTAAATATATTTGTGATTTTCTCACATGTTTTTCTAATAATTTTGTATAATATCGGGATGTATATTTACACTGTAAAATACAAATTCGGTATTAAAATACCTGATTTTCTCTAAAATGTTTCTTAAAAAAAAATTAAATTAAATTCCTCTTTAAAAAAATACTTTGTTTTTGTGTTTACAACCAAATTCTAAAAGTTTTCCAAGCATATTTTCATAAAAAACAAATTGTAACTTTCTCATGTTTTAAAATGTAAAATGGATATCATAACTATTTTATGATTATTTGTTAATGTTTAGCCAAAATATCAAAAATCCTTCACTAATCATTTTGCACCTATGCCGCCAAATCTCTCCACCTCTAAGCGTATTTCTTTATGCTTTCTTTGTCTCCTTTCTACAGATTAGACAAGTTGGTTCTGTTAGGAGCAATGTCCATGTTGTACTTGTATTGTTTGACGAAAGCATCTATTAAATCTTTTCATCCGCGAATCTTGGTGTTATCTAGTCTCATATACCAACTCAATGCAGCCCCACTCAAACTATCCTAGAAAATGTGAATCGGTAGCTTCTCATCATGTACTACTTCTGTCATTTTGTTGCAGTAGGATTAGAGATGGGTAGTGGGGCATTGTGTTCCAGCGTATTTGATGAATTCAGGAACTCATAACTTTTTTGGTATTACCACATTCGAGATTAGACACATCTTTGCGGCATTTACTAGGTCATACAAGTCTACCCCTTCAATAGCCCTTATCCTGGCTTCTAGTGTTGTCATTTTATCTTGATCAATATCGTTAGATGATCTTATTATATGGGTTTCATTTATGAATGTATTTATGATTATGGGTGCTGGTACTGGTGTCATTAATTGCACAAATGCTGGATTATATTGGGGATCCTGAGCTTGTTCTCCTATTACTTCTTCAGGCTGAGTTGCTGTTTGATTTTGAACTAAAATGGCGGGTCTATTAGAAAGACCCTTACCAAAGGCATTACGTAGTGCTTACTCGAGTAAATTGGTGAGGTGAGCCACACTAAATTTTAAAAATCCAACTCTTTCTGATAGTGTGAGAGCATCACAGTGAGTACGCTCTTTATTTTCCATGTTTCTTAGTTGGAGTTGGGTGTTGTCGATTTTTCGGATTTGAGCTTTTTGTGAGCCTATATTTCAACTTAATGTATGTATGTATGTATGTATGTCATTTAAACTGAATGTAAATGTATACAAATGCATGTACATGCATATTAGGTATGAGTTAACCTATTCAAATGGCTAATTTATGACTTCTTTGTTGAATATGGGCAAAAATCCATAGTCTGATTAATCCAAAAGATCTTTCCCAAGTCTTTATCTTAGTTAAATCCTATACACATAGAATTTATTCACGGTAATCTCCCAACCTTGGTCTTTGGGCAAGTACATCATCTTAGATTCTTAACCATATTCAGAAAGAAAAAAAATCATGGTTTTAGCTCAGAAAATCTTGTAGAGTTTAGGATTATTGATTAGGTCTGCCTTGATGCAAAATAAATTATTAGGGAATCCATACCCTAAAGGTTCTAGGCCATTACATGGAGGAACCTGGTCTTAAAAGGTCCATGAACTGCCTAGTGACCACCTTACGTGAAGGCAGTATAAGGGTTTACAAGGAATGGTTGAGGCACGGTGTGACTGTCATTACCAAGTAAACAATCAATTCATAGTTGGATGTTTCACAAATCTGAACCTCAATTGAAAGTTATGAGGCAAACCATTACTCCCCATCTAACCTAAAAATAAGTTTATTTACAAAAATTAAAATGCATGAAGGCATTAATTCATACCTAACATACTTATGCATGAAGTAGTATAAAAATGCACGTTAAATGTGCTAAAATTAAATAGACAAAAACAAACACTCAAACAATCAAACAAGCAAACCTTAGTCTAACCAAACAAGGTGTTCCCCAGTGGAGTCGCATCCTGTCATGGGGCAGGTATGTCTCTTGAGATGTGTGTGTTGAGAAGGGGGTTTAGGTGTAATAAAAAAGTTATGATTATAAGGTTCAGGAGTTGTCAATTGGTATCATGGTTATTACGAAACCTATGATCTACGAGAGTCCAGGTAAGAGACTGGTTGTGTAAGGGAAAAATGCATCACCCTCAGTGCACCCTACCTAAGGTAAGTTACATTGTTATTTGATTGTTTTTCTAAGTCATGTTTCTGTCCATTGGTCTTTTCTAAAGTTCAAGATATATCTCCCTTCGCGAAAAAGTCTCTACCTTATTAGGTTAAATCCTAACCATTCTACGGTCTAAATTTTAGTACCACATTTATTTCGCACTTTGTATCTTTAATACTTGAGTGCATATTTTACAATTTAATTTTATATCCTCAAATATTAAAGTCTACAGCTAAATCCTAACACTTTAAATATAAAGTGAACAAAATAATTAGTGAAGAATTTTTGATATTTTGACCAAACCCAAACAGATAATTATAAAATGGTTATGATATCAATTTTACATTTTAAAACATGAGAAAGATGCCATTTTTGTTTTTTTATGAAAATATGCTTGGAAAAGTTTTAGAATTTGACTATATGCACGAAAACAAAATATTTTTTTTGTTTTTTAAGAGGAAATTAATTAATTTTTTTTTTAATTTTCAATTTTTTTAAGAAAAGTTTTGAAGAAAACTGATTATTTTAATTTTGGATCTATATCTTACAGTGTAAATATACAGCTCGATATTATGTAAAATTATTGGAAAAACATGCGAGAAAATGACAAATATTATGAAAGGACTCTTGGATTTTTTTTGGATTTTTTTTGTTTTTTTATATATTATTATTATTATTATTATTATTATTATTATTATAATATAGGTTGGGCTCGACCCGACCATCTGGGCCGAACCCAGTCGGGTCAGGTTAGGTCGACTGGTGGCCCAACAAACCTGGTTTCTCTCCTTTTTTGGTCTGGGCCGTGTTGGCCCAGCCATGTGGGCATGGGCTTCAATCTTAGACCTAGTTTAGTGGGCCGGTTGAGGCCCGACAACACTTGTTTTTCTTAATTGGGTTGGGTTGAAACAGGTCCAACTCATCATTATATGCAAATTTTGCATGCAGTAGCTGGGGGGATATAGAGAAAAAGAAGAAAAAAGATAGGGGGAAGGTTTACCTGGCCAAAAAAGTTGTTGGTGACGTTCCTAGTGGAGTTGGGTTGTCCAATGTGTGATCGATAAAGGCAATAATGGCAAAGACATGACGAGGGAATAGGGAAAAGAGGTGGCCGAGAGTGGAGGAAAAAAACTGGGGTAAAAAACTGATTTTTCCTAACTTTGTCCTCAAATTTCTTCATGTTTAGGACATGAAATCCACCCCTATTTATAGAAGGTAGAAGAGGGACATTTTATTCTTTTTAGGGATAAATCTTGGCCAAAAGGATCTCAACCGTTGGTTTAAAGTTGCCATCATGAATCGTCAGATTTTGACAACTCAAGGCTGTCTGAGTTGGTCTCGTTAGGGCGCCGCCGAGGCCGTTATGGTGTCAATTGATCAGAAAGAACCATACCATGGTATGGTCAAGTGTTAGGCCATCATGTTGGTGTATGCTTTAACCAGTTTGGTTGAGAGATGAAGCATTAAATGCAACTACAAATAGCCATACGGACAACTTTTTTGGGTGAAAATGAAGAAAAAGATGAACAGTAGACCAGACAACAAGTTGTCTGTCTATCTTTTATTGGTCAAAACATTGTCATTTTGTCCTTTAGGGTTTTTAATTTAAGGATTTAACAAAAGGTTAATTTAGTCCCTCGACTTTTGATTTCTTTTAGTTGCATCCCTAATTGGCCTTGAACTTTTAATTTTGCCCCCGAAAAACTTCAACATCGGACCTAATATGTGGTTAAGGTAGCGCGGGTCTGGCACACATGCCAGACCCAATACGCTTGGACTTAGTAGTGTGCCAAACCCAAGATAGCGTGGGTGTGGCACATATGATAGACCCAAGGCGTTTGGACTTGGCAATCAACCAACCCCAAGATAACGTGGGTCTCGCATGCATGCCAGGCCCAAAGAGTTTGGACTTGATAGTTAGTCAAGTCCAAGATAATTACCATACTCTCATAGCATGTCCAAGGGAGTGACTAACCTTCATTGGGTCTAACCTCGGGGAAGAACTCAGTCTTATAGGCTTAGCTACACTTGACGTCTTAAACTCGAATCTCCCTACACCTTTTTAGGTGTATAAAGTCATTCAAGGACCCACCATATTCCCATCAGGTAAGGGATATTTATCCCTCATTAAATGTTATTAGGATAATTATACTGCAAGCCCTTTTTTTTTTACCAAAGGACAAAATTTATAGGCTATAAATACACCATGAAAGCTTCATAACAAGGTTCATAATCTCCAATTCTATACTGCATTTATATTTTCATAACATCTCTCTCTAGAATATTCTTGTATTTTCTCTCTCTAAAAAGATACTTATTTATGCATCAGAGAGTTCTCACCTCCACCAAAGGGGATCTTTTGCAGGTATTAGCCACAAACAGCTTTGGTCAATCAAGGACCAAATACAAACTTTCAACTACCTTGGCAAGGAAAAATGAAGGAGATTGTCAGGACCAATTGATTAAGCAATTATCCAACCTGGGAGCTTTATTCTCAAACTAGTTGGATTTTTAGGACATCATCAATAATCATATGCTTATATATAATCACGGTTGTGAATGTCTAGCAATAATGAATTTATAAAATAACAAGCATAAAATCTCAAGACTACAAGTATAAATCATTAAAATATTGTTTATAATGTTCTTGACATAACAATTGTCAACTATTTAGCAGCTTGGACTTAAAGTGAACGAGTCTTAATTATTTTTGTTTTGATTCTAGTTATTCAACACAAGTCATGTCCATTGATGATCCATTTTATATAGTTGGATCATTATCAAAACACAAATGTTTCACCATTAGTACAAAATCAACTCCTCTAATTTAGAACTTGAAGTTTAATAGATTCAATATTTGAATTCACATTTATACTCTATCACATTACTATAATATGTTGCCTTTTTAACAAGAATACATGAGGAAACTTACTTATCTCGCTCTGATCTTTTATTATGTGTTGGTGTTTTTCTTGGATTGTATTTTTGATGTAATATTATTAATAATGCATTGGATGAAGAAAGAGGATACGACGAGGAGAAAAAAATCCCTAGTTATCTTTTAAAAATCACCTATATCCTAATCTACATTAAGGTAGTGTTTAGAAACGCGGTTGAAACCGTATTTTTTAAAAATTAAGAATTTTTGTTTTTATTTATAATTAAATTTTTGTATATTTTTTTTATTATTTTGATACACAGATATCAAAAATAATTTTTAAAAAATAAAAAATATATTATTTTAATATATTTCTAAACAAAAAAAATACTTTGAACTACAATCATTACCCCAAACTCTCCATCACCACCACTGAAATGGATTTTGAATTAATAACATGCTTGTACAAAAACTCTCGTAAAACCATATATAAAAAAAAAAAGGAAAGAAAAAACCCAGCCTTCTTTAACGCAACATGAATTACTGTGGAGCAAACTTGTTTTATTCTAGGTCTATGCTCTTCATTTGTCGAAGAAGTATATCTTCGCGCCCTCCTATTTCGAACAAAGACAACTTGCTCAGGATGAAATCCATGGTCAGGAACTCCATTGCTCGTCGTGTTGTTCCTAATCAACGAAACTTCAATTTCCAAATTCAAAACAAACAACAAACCTTAAACACTGACTCCATACAGTCGTCATGCACGAGAATTTTATGAATCCTTTTACCCTTTATGATTTAAGAAGTTTATTATATTTTATTTAAGATTTTAAATAGAGTCATTAAACCTATAGTTGACTTGGTGTAAGATCTCAATTATAAATAGAGTGAGTTAACCCCAATTTAGCCCGACCTTTCACCTTTTCTTTTTGTAATATTGTAATAGTTTTTAATTGTAATGTTAATTTAAAATAATATTAAGATATTGTATTATT
>Ga0325414_1002505_pt1 | contig 18681 bp, 4 predicted proteins | sample PopdelMetagenome_8_FD_206183 | JGI IMG/M metagenome (GOLD analysis project Ga0325414, IMG submission 206183) | Populus deltoides microbial communities from Bellville, Georgia, United States - Leaf-PdKOR-R3 | ecosystem: Host-associated > Plants > Phyllosphere > Phylloplane/Leaf | place: USA... | reverse complement strand
AAATTAATCAAGAAAATGATTCAAAACAAAATAAATAAAAATTAAAAAATTAAGGACCAAGTTTGAAAACAAATTAAAAAAAATCAAATGAACAAGGATGAAATAAAAAATAAAATCTAATTAGAAACAATCAATGCAAATAGAACAATTGAAAAATAAGAGAAGAAGGACTAAATCAAAAGAAAAAATAATTTGAATGGCTGATAAGGATTTTTGCATGGTCACCCCACAATCCAAGAAAAAAAGAGAAGGAAAAAAAAAGTAATTTTGGGGCCAAACCACGATGAACCACAATACACGCGCTGCCCATAAAAAAAAGGATGTCAAGACGAATCAAATGATGCGGCAGAATCATAGTTATAATTGCCAAAGCCAGTCGCACACACCGCTAGAAGAAGACATGGCGGTTGACGCGTGCGAGGCATACATCAGTAGCTTTTTCATTTTTTTGGGTGAAAAAACCAAAAATTCTCTTAAGAATAAACAATATTAACAAACAAATCATTGTGAAATTACAACTAAACCCCTAAAGCCAGGGCTAAAAATTCAAATTGTAAGGGTAATGTAGTAATTCAACTGTTCTATAAAATTTGAAAACACAAAAACACCCCTGTGTAGAAAACATTGGATTATTTTATTAAAGGGTTACATTAGTAATTTTACTATGCATTTAAAAATTCAATTACCAAAATAACCTCGCACAATCCTCAAAAGACATTTATGTCATGGTAAAAAGACCATCCTACCCCCGAAGCCAAAACAAGATATAAAATAACCAAAGGACAAAAAAGTCATGATACTATTGTAATGAATAGTATTTTGTAACTTATGACATAGTAAAAGCCCCAGGAGAATTAGTGTTTTAGATAATGTTTTGTTTTGGATACATTTTGAAACAAACAAATTAGTTGGGTCTCATAATTTAACCAAAAGTTTCATACAATTTATGTGAACTGGCTTCTTAAGTGGTAAATTATTACAATTACAATAAAACTAAATAAGAAGTGGTTTTTACTGTACCCATTTTCACATAACACTATTAATTAGAATAATGTTTGTTTTTCTAATTTATATATTTTTTATTTCAATTTCATCTTTCAATATTTTTTCTCAAATTACTTTTATGAAATTATCTTAGATTCATGATCCAGACCACATGTTTAAAAGGATGGCTCATGTTTTTTCCCTCCTTTTCTAATTGATTTTTTTTTCTCAATTTTATTCTTCAACTTGAGTTGATTGAGAATTAGGGTTTGTGATTTATTTTGGTATGCTTTCTACGAGGTTATCCCCATCGCATGACTCGAGTCATAGGTTTGGGCAACTTTTTGTATCCTTTTTTTAATCAATTTTTTTCTCTATTTTGTCTTTCAACAATTTGTTGATAAAAAAATGAGCTTCATAATTTTTTTTAATTTTTCTTTCTATTGAGTTATCTTTTTTCCCATGACCCAGGTCATGGGTTTGGTAAGTTAACCCGGGTTAACATGAGTTATTTTTTTGGATCTTTTTTAGTTTCATCCTTCAACGTTGAATTTATTAAAAATTGAGTTATGTAATTTATTTTGATTTGACTTTCTTTGGGGTTATCATGATCTCATGTCTTAATATGCGGATTGATATGTTATCCTTAGTTGACCCAAATCAATCCAATATGTTGTCCTCTCAATATTTCTTAAAAAAATCTCATCTTAACTATTTATTTTGACTCAAATTATATTTTTACTAGTCATTCAGGTTGCTTTTAGACCCTCCAAGACGACCAAGTCACATCAAATTGATTCTCGCATCGTTAAAAAAAAATCTACTAGAAAAAACATTAGTAGTGCCTGGATATTTTTTTAGATTAAAAAATTAATCTGACCCATAGCATTGCGCAAGCCAATAATCTAGTAGAAAATTAATTGTCTACGCATTTTATTGTTTCATTTGTTGTGTACTCACTACTTTTCTTTTTCTTTTTTCATAATTTGAGGTTTTTTATAACCATAGTTTTTTTTTCCAATTAGATCCATTCTCAGTTGATTAGATTGATATTTGGATTTCATATTTTGATTCGATTATCTTAGTATAGGGGTTCTTGCAGTTGCAAAAAAAAAAATATTGACTTTGAATTGACGCTTAATTTTGTAAAAAAATAGTTTGAACTTTTTGTTTGAATTGAAAGTGAGGAAACAAACCCTTCTCTTTCCAAAAAAAGAAGTCATGCACATGAAAATAAAGGAATGAGAGGTAAGAAAAAAAGAAGAAGAAGAAGAAAAGAAAGAGAAATAGACATGGTCATAGAGACACTGGATATCTATATCCGACAAGCACCACTTTGAAAAACAACAATGCATGATGATTTCAATGACATCAAAGAAGGTTGTATGAGGTCACACATTATGCCTAAACCTCGGTGACACCTCTCACACACTGATGCATGTCCTATACATGCCAGACCTTTTTGTCTCATTTGTTTAATTTAGTCTTTGATTCTATAATAATTCTTTTATTGAGCTTTGAATTTTATTCCACATGATTCAAGTTCTTTCTTTTTTTTTTTAATTTAGTCTTTGATTCTCTATTGACTCTTCAATTTCATCCCCGATGTCAACCCATTAGATCCTCAATAAGTCCCAGACGAGGAGAGAAGAAGGAGAAGAAAAAAGAAAGAGACATCTCGTCAACTAGTTCAGCGCATTGTGATCATCTCCCTAACCCAGATTTTGAATTTTGTGGTTAACCCGATTTGACTAGTGCTTATCCAATATGTCGACATCGCAACATTGAGAAAAAATTATTATCTTGGAATTTTATTAAAGCCAAACCTCATTTTCATCAACCATTCAGGTTGCCTTTATACTCGCCAAATTGACTGAGTCAAGTTGTGGCAACTCCATACAGTTTACTTTGATGTTTGGTCTAGGTGAGGAATCGAGGCTAGAGGTTTCAACATTGACTTGTTTGATTGAGTTTAACAACAATGTCAAAGAGTTTCCCATGAACTGCCCAGTTCTTTAATTCAAAAAATAACATTGCTTATTAAAAAAAAAAATCATAAAGCATCACCTTACGATTTTGTTTTTAGTCATTTTCGGGTTTTGACTGATTCACTTTTATATGTTATGAGTTTATAACTGATTCACTAAAGATGCTTGCACATTTTTTTTTTTGTTACTAGAAAAAAATTACTCTATCTTGCAGCAAAACACGAGACAACTAGCTAATTTTCTTTCTCTTCATACTATATACAATATTAAAAAAATACTTTTCTTTTATCATAAATCAAGGTATCTCCTACTTTCAATAAAAAATTTCTTTATTGTGGAGTCCATTATTTTACTGTTGATACATTCATATTATAGTGGACACATAGCACAATAAAACACTAGATTATTGTTCCATGTTGTGTTGCTGGTTGAATTATTTTTTAATGTAAAAAAAGTATAACAACATTGCTAACGTGTTTTCTAATAAAAAATTAATCTTGAACTCAAAATATAATGCATATTGGATAATATATTTAAAAACAAATATTGATAAGACAATATATTGGATGACATTTATTTTTAAATGATAAAATTGAAGAAAAAACTAAATAAAAAAAGATTGAGTTGTTGAAGGGTTAAATTTAAAACATATTCAATTAAAAAAAGACCAAGAAAATAAATTGAGTTAACTTGTCAAATCTACGACTTGAGTAATGAGACAGGATAACCATATAGAAAGAAAATCGAGAAAAATCATGAAGCCCAATTAAAAAATATTCAATTGAAAATGACAAAAAAAGAACAAAGTCAACCTAGGTTAATATGTCAATCCAGCAACCTAAGTCATGAGATCGGGATAATCTCATAGAAAAACAATTGTTAAAAATTACAAAGCCTAATTTTCAACCAACTTAATGTTGAAGGATGAAATAAAAAAAAAAACCAATTAGAAAAAGCAGCCCAAAAAAAGATTACATTAGTCAACATGAGTTATTCTGTTAAACTTGCAACCAAGGCCATGAGATTAAGATAAATTCACATAAATCAATAAAAAAAATACAAAACCTCATTTCCAATAGATTTAATGTTGAAGATTGAAATTGAGAAAAAAAAAACTAAATTCATGAGATCGATATATAACACAAAAAAAAAAATAATACAATGCACAATGCCCAAAACAACCTAATATTGAAAAATAAGATTGAAAAAAAATTAAAAAACAAAAAGAAAATTGGATTGGTTAAAAGTAAGATTGAAAAGAAAAACTAAATTAAACACAAAAACAAAACACTATTATAATACATAGCGTTTTGTGGATGCGACTCAAATGATTTAGCCACATCTTTAGTGTTTTGTTAATAAAATAATAATATTTAATAAACTCGTGATTTGATTAGTAAATGAGTATATTTCTTATATTATCATTTAGGATTTAAATATTTTGAAAGACCATAGTAAAATAACTTCTTATGAACACACAATTAGAGTGGATAACACTTGTTGAAGGCTAGATCATAGAAGGTATCAGGGTGTTTGGTGCTATATTTGCTTTTGCTTTTAGATGTTGTTGAAAAAAACAATGGCTTAAAAAAAAATCAAAGTGATGATTTTTTAATAATTTTTAATGATTTTGATGTGCTGATGTTGAAGATAAAAAAATCTAAAAAATCTATTTTGATATATTTTCAAGTAAAAAACTATTTTAAAAAGTATCATACACCATAATGTCAAACACGCATTTTAATATTAAAACATAACACACAAATATTCAATTAGTTCAATTCATGAAGAAAGACAACAAGAATCCCCCTGGATATGTTTGGATATGAAATATATGATATTTCTTTGTACAAAAGCATCCGCTAATTTTTTTTTCTTACAAGAAGTGGTAAATTATTTAAATATCTTGAACCAAATGTATTTTTTTTGCAATATTCTCAAGATCTCTTATTATCTTCCTAAGATTATGTTTAGTTTGGAGTAAAAAACTAGAAGTTAAATGTTAAGCGTTGAAATATTAAGAATGAAAAAAATGATTATAGAATGAATTTTTAAAAATGTTTAATATATAGTGTTAAAAATCAATAAGTTTTAAAATAAAACTCATAATAAAAATAATAAACAATATAAATAGATGGATTCAATGCTTTATTTAGGAAAAAAGATGAAAAATGAGTGATTGGTTAAAAAAACAACAAAAAAAGCGTAAATTCCAAATAAAATCTCCCTATCCATTTTGGATCTCACTCATCTCATCCTTTAATCCCCACAAAAAATGACTGATTGGTTAAAAACAAAAAAAGCATAAATTACAAAAAAATCCCCCTATCCATTTTATATCTCACTCATCTTATCCTCTAATCCCCACCTTCAAAGTAAGTACCCCGCAAAATTAAAGGTGTGGTGCAATATTGTGAAATTATACGGGGTGTTTAGCGCTGTATTTGTTTTTGCTTTTAGATATTTTTTAAAAGTGTTTGAAAGACCATATTAAAATAACTTCTTATGAATACACAATTAGAGTGGATAACACCACAGTTATCAAACCTGGTCTAGGAGTTGACCCGACGAAGGAGCTGGGTCTCGCGTTACATGGGTTGACCCGGGTCAACCTAAATCAACCCGGAAAAATTTAAAAAAAATATTTGAGATTTTAATATTTCATATGAAAAAATTAAAAAATAATCTATGTGGATATAGATTATACATGTGTGTAAATAATGAAATTTAAAAGATTATTTCAAAAGGTTTTTTATCCCACATTGAAAAGATATTATTTTATCCTTTTAAGTTAAAGTATTTAAATCAAAAAGGTTTTTTTATCCTACATTGAAATAACATAACTTTTTTTTTCTTGTAAACATAGAATATATATGCTAGAGGGTTTAAAATCTCACATTAAAAAAATAAAACATTCTTCTAGTATTTATATAGTGAACTTTGAAATGAGTTAATAACCAACTGAAAAATATATAAAAAAGGAGTCTCTGGCTAGGAGAAAAAACACATGTGAAAAAAAAGGGTCTCTATCGGGTTTTACTAGGTTAACTCGGGTTGATCTGGCGGGTCGAGTGGTTTTCTCTAGGCTAATTGTTGACCCGAGTTTTGAATGAAACAGACCTGGCCAAGGTCCCAGGTCACCCTGTCCCGAGTTGACCCGCTCAGCCGGATCTGATAACTATGGATAACACTTGTTTAAGGCTAGATCATAGAAGGTATATATGGGGTGTTTGGCGCCCCATTTGCCTTTTCTTTTAGATGTTTTTGGAAAAGTGTTTTTGGCTTAAAAAACATCAAATTGATGATTTTTTTAGTGCTTTATAATGATTTTAATGTACTGATGTCAAAAATAAAAAAAAATCTAAAAAAAATCCTTTTAATACATTTTCATGCGAAAATTTATTAAAAAGTATTTCACACCACAATCTCAAACACACACTTTAATATTAAAACAAAACACATAAACATTAAATTAGTTCGATTTATGAAGAGAAACAAAATAAGAATCCCTCTAAATATGTTTGGATATGAAATATATGATATTTCTTTGCACAAAAGTATCTACCAATTATTATTCTTTCTTATAAGAAGTGGTAAATTATTTAAATATCTTGAACCAAATGTATATTTTTCAATACACTCGAGATGTCTTATTATCTTTTTAAGATTATATTTAGTTTAGAGTTAAAAAATAAAAATTAAATGTTAAACAATGAAATATTAAGAATAAAAAAATAATTTTTAGATGAATATTTAAAAATGTTTAATATATAATGTTAAAAATCAATAAGTTTTAAAATAGAACACATAATAAAAATAATAAATAAAATACATAGATGGATTCAACGTTTTGTTTAGGAAAAAAGATGAAAAATGAATGATTATTTAAAAACAAAAACAACATGAGCGTAAATTCCAAGAAAAATTCCCTTTCTCCATTTTGTATTCCACCCATCTCAACCCTTAATTTGCCCCCTTCCGAAGAAAATACCACACAAAATTAAAGGGCGTGAAATTATTATCTAAAATTATCACACCATCACTAATCCTAACACTGGTTTTCCTTTTCATTTTTAAATTTTATGAACAACTATTTTGGTAATGTTGGGTAATCAATCTATTTAGAGCATAGTTTTGAAACCCAGTTTGACCCATGTTGATCTAAGTCAATGATTTTAGTTTTAATTTTTATCCAAAATAATTTTATTTGAAAAACATTTTGACTGGATCCCATCTAGGTCTTGACCGAATAACCAAGTCATATCGAATGGGTTTTCCCAAGTTAAACTATGATGCAACCATATTATTCGATAGTTTTATCTATATTTGCCTAATATTTGTTTATATTATATATATAAAATGCCTTGATATTCATTTGTTTTATGTTTTGAAGGCACTTTTGGATGTAAGAAAAAGAAGTAAATTGGAGATAATTCAGACCATGTTTCGACCCTTGTCGAACTTTGGCAGATTTAACTTGTGATCGATGTTTTGTGCAGAGCTTCAGCTCCAGAGGTCGAAATGAAGTGATTCCGTGGTATTGGAAAGATACTGTCCATACCTTTCTATACATATATGACAAGAAAAATAAAAAGAGAAAGAGCATGGAAATCGCAGCCTTCAAAGACAAATCTCGTATTCTACCAATGTTAACCTTTGACCATTCCGACTTGAATATCTCGAGTTAAAGAAGTTTATTTGATGCAAACTCAATTGTTTTGAATTTGTGACTTGAAGACCTATCAGACTACCAAATTTCAGTAGAAAAACAACTTATATGAGAGAGATATGATTTTTCTAAGATGACTTGTAGATTCTGCTAGTAGACATGTTTTGTGAAGAAACAAGTGTAAGTTACTTCACAAACATCCAAACCGACATCCAAGTCTCTATTTGGGAAATCTAACTCCTATAAGTCTAAAGTGAAAGTTTGAAAATTTTATGCAAGACTATTTCTTCTTCTTTTTAGAAAAATAGTTATTGCATTACTTAAATATAAATTGTCTACTTAGGAAATGACTATATTTTTAAGGAAGTAAGGATTATGGTTGACTATCAAATAAAAAGAAAGAGAGAGAGGAAGGAGAGGGCGACTAGAAAAAGAAGAAAAACTTCACCCTTTTCTCCTATACCCGAAATCATGTATTCATCTTTTCTCTTGATTAGTTTCTCAACAGACATGCAATGTTAAATTCTTTTTCTTGGTTGAAAAGACACATAAACTTTTGGATTTCAAGAATTGTGAGATCCATTTTATCTTTTCTTTTCAGTTTATATGATGAATATGTTTGTTTTTCTATGATTATTTCTTATGATTGTTTAGTTTGATTGCTAGAGCGGACTCTAAGTTGTTATTCTAATCAATCTATTGCTAAGTTTGATATCAAAACATGAGTTGTGATATATAAACTTGTAAAGCAACTGAGTTTAATAATTATGGCGGATCTATGTTATTAATCTTAGGAAAAATATTTGATCAAATCAAACATGTACTGCAGTCAGTTATGTTGTCTAGATTAATCAACTTATCTAGTTCTTAAGGTTGTCGTTGGATTAAATTACTAGTGTGGATATTGTGGTTGTTTAATGGTTAGAGTTGGCACTGCAGATTGATTAACTAACTAATAACTAATGTAAAGAAAAGATAAATATTCAGAATATAAATTGACGTATCGTTTTAATAATCAGTTCTGATTTCTGTAGGTGGATGTTTACTTGAGATCAAGGTTTTTTCTCTTGATAATTTTCTGATTTATTTAATTTAGCTTGATTGTTTTATTCTATTTACCATAACATAGCTTAGATAACTTCAAACCCCACCTCCCCAATTTCATATCATTTAGCATAAAAACCTAACTAAAACCTTCCTCGTGGGATCAACTCCTTGCTTGCTCTATATTATCTTGTTTATTTAAGCTATGATAATTAATTTGTGTGATTACGACATCGCAACAAACTATATAACCAGTTAAAAAAAAATCAATCCATGATCTAAGTCAACGAGTCTTTATATCCGACCTATCGCCAAATAAAGTTTGGGATTTAGAGAGGAAACATATTTTGATTGATACAATGGGTATGAGAAGTGAGTGAAACTATAAGTGAAGGGGTTTTTTTACCAAACTAACAAAGTTTGTTTAAAGATTTCAAAATATAGCACAAGATAAAAAAGTATCATGGAAATAATATACTTTACTCAACCGCTAATGAGAATTGTTGTGTTATTAATAAATCACTAATAGAAATAGCGGTTGTCTTAAACAACCGTTTTTGTCATTAATGTATGTATTAAACAACCACTAATGACAATAATGGTTCTTCAATAAACATGTGCTAATGTGAATAGCAGTTGTGTTATCACAACACAATTTTAGCTTAAACACAACCCCAAATTTTATGTAAAACAAAGCTTAATCCACCACAACCTAAACTCAAATAAAATCATAAATTACTAAACCTCAAACCTATAATTAAGAGTGAGATATTTTAACATCTTTTTTTTTTTTTGTTAACTATAATCTCAAATTAATGTGTAATATTTTTAAATATTATTTTTATTTATTAATTATAAAAATAATTGATAATGATAATATCGACACATAATAATTTATATTTTTTAACTTGTAAATGGATGATTTGAGATTTTAAACAACTTGTTCACATGTTCACCTATTAATTAATTATTTTAAATCATGCTTATCTAAATTAAGTATGAAAATGCATAATATATAAGACAACATTAAAATCAACATGATAATTAGCTAAAACAATATTACAAAAATAACAAAATTGAAAATAACTCATAACTAAAAAAATTACACAACATAATTATACACGATATAATAATACATCCAAGTTTATCTATGTCTTCTGCAATGATGAGCGGATAAGTCAGCTTCATCAATAACATGACTTCATCATTAACACGACTTTCACGTGTCTGTGTGATATCATCTTTTGAGACAACATTATCTAGGCTCATTGTTTCTCATAATAGATTAAGTGTAGTATGACATGTCTTGAACCAATAAAATGCATAATAACGAGCAAGTTTATCATCATCATCATCGAGATCACAAAGATCAGTTGTAGCATGTCGACCATTAAGTAATAATTATCCAACCTAATATGAAGCAAATAGAAATTATTATTGCATAAATAAAATACAACGGTTTTGTCCAAGCCTATAAATAGTAACAAATACTTATAGCATTTTGAATTCAATGTGCATGTGGCTTATACTCCATCTCCTCCCATAAAGGAACCTGCACTGGGTTTGATGTAATGATTCAGTGATTTATACTTGGATACTAGCCCATGTATTTCTCTTTTGTAAATTACATGATGCACTCCTCTAAAAATAAAATTTCTGCATGCATCCTACATCGATATATATTGGAGATGATAGATCATTCAATTATAATCAGCGTGCCTACCCAGATAACTAATGTAACACAATTGATCGCTTGTATTTATGTCAGAAAGGATGTGTTACTTAAAGCTAAATTGTCGCATTACATAGTCCGGACAATGCATATCAACAAGCTTAAGAAATATAAGGGGGACAACTGATGTCCATAAGTTCATGGCCAATGTGCATATAACCGGGGCAACTAACATATCATCTTCTAAATAAGAATTCCACACAACTTATTGAAACATCAACAATGTAATTATTTATCACCATCAACACAAACAATTATTTCCCAACATTTATTCAAAATAAAAAAAATTAACATCAACATAAACAATTATTTATCATCATTTACCAACATCAACACAAACAATTATTTCACTTCATTTACCAACATAAACCAATGCAATTATTTCTCAATATAAAAAAATTTCAACATCAACACAAACAATTATTTCTTATCATTTACTAACATTAATGTAAACAATTATTTCTCATCATTTACTAACATCAACACAAGCAATTATTTCTCATCATTTACCAACATCAACGCAAGCAATTATTTCTCATCATTTTCCAATAAAAAAAATCTCAACATCAACGCAAGCAATTATTTCTCATCATTTACCAATATCAACACAAACAATTGTTTCTTATCATTTACCAACATCAACTTATGCAGTTATTTCCCAATATTTATTCAATATAAAAAAAATCTCAATTGGACTTGAGAAAGTAATTATTTTTCAATATTACTTCTCAATATTTTTCAACATCAAAAAATTTATCTCATCATTTTTTAACTTCAATTTTAACATCCACATTGTAATTTATTATAACATACCTAATTTACGTGTTGTCTTTCTAACTCGCTATGATAAAATGAGAAAGCATTGGTTGAATTATTTTTTAAATATTTATTCCTGCATCATCTGTTAATAAATAAGCAATGAAACTTATTAAATAAGGTTTCCATGAAAAATATTTTTAATCTAAATAATATAATTTGCATTATCAATAATATATTACCTGTGTTATAATGAAAGCTGTAGTTCAACCTCCAAAACCTAAACAAACATAATAGGTTTAGACTCAATTCGTGGCCACCCCAAATATAAATGCTCTCATGACCATAACTTTATGTACAAAAAACATACAACAATTAGTAACCAACTTAAACATACAAAACATTATACAAAAATAAAAATAAAAACTTATTACATTTATTTTACCTGCAAAAGCAATAGATATCCTCCAACTTGCTTTGTCTTTTCCAAGCTAGCTTGACAAAAATGCCTATACAAAAATACAAGGATGTTTCAACCCCAACTATATAATGGAATGGGTTCCAAATCCTTCGGTAGTGGTAGGTAGAACAAGAGCACATACATCTTACTAAGATCCATGAAAAATATATTGTCAAACATTTAAATATGTACGCTTTAGCATATATGCATAATAAAACATCAAATTCAAATTAAACATAGACAAATAAATATGTTAATTAAACTATTAGTATACATTACCATACCATCATATAATCTTGTCATCATAATCATCAGGTAATTCAAAAAAGTTTTTTCAAAGCCATTTCATGTATATAGCATTCCCCTTGAACATTTCAGGATAGGGTACTTATTTGAATGCTAGCTTGCATAGAGTGACCTTATTCGGGATACTCACAGTAGTAAATGTGTGCTCATCTATAGCCAAGCTAATTAAAATAGCAACATCGTGTAAAGTAGGCGTCATCTCCCCTGCATAAAAATGAAATGTGTGAGTCTTCTGTCTCCATCAATCAATAAGTGCCGCGAGCAAGTTATGATCTATATTTATGTGCTAAAGACATGTAATGTAATAAAAACTCATTTGTATGATGTATGAGATCATATGATCTGAAATCGACATCAACTTATGGAATTTAGAGTACATCTACTCAAATCTTGCATAATAAAAGAAATTTTTTATTTATTAACATTAATTTTAGGATAATTAGCATAATAATTAATCATTTTTATTATATGAAAATTAACATACATTCCCATTCCATATGGCCCCTGCTCTATGTTGTTGTTCTAGGATTAAGACAACAATAACACCTGAGGGAATGAAATAGGTGTTTTACAAATAATAACAAATATAGCAATTAACTCAGTTAAACATAATTAACATAATTAACCAAGAATATAATTAAAGTGTTTAAAGTAAAGAGTATATGGATAGAAATTGCATACTTAGTTTTTAACATAGTTCGGCAAGCTTACATCCACACCTCCAACACTAAACCAGTCCTAAGTATCGTGTTCTTTACTAATTCAAGCCAAAGATTATAATGTCCTTGATGAATCCTCACCAAGTCTTTTTTCACCATTTAAAGAAATATCATCTTTAAGACTTTTCATCTTAGTGATTTACCTCACCAATGACTATGAGTTTTTCATTTAAACTCTTAAAGGATTAAATTTGTTTAAAATGTAATAACACTGTCTTAAAGAGCAGATAATACAATTGAAGCTTATATCTCTATAGCTCACTCAATAACACTTAGAATGTATGAAAGTGTTTAAGTGTAGTGAGTGTGAAAATTTATATTATTGTGGAAGAATATGAAGGTTTTAATGCACAAATACGAGTATGATTTAGGATTGATGATTTGAAATTGTTTTTGCTCTTAAGATAGCCTTTCTCTCTCTCTCTCTCTCTCTCTCTCTCTCTCTCTCTCTCTCTCTCTCTCTGTGTGTGTGTGTGTAAAGCAAAAACTAGCCATTTTATAGTCGTTAATGTTTCATTGACAGCTAAAATGATCGACCAGTTCAAATTGGTCATGACAATCGATTGACCGGTTCCTACAGATTCTCAGTTGTTCATCCCTAATGAATGAACAAGCAGTCAACCAGTTCACTTGGTATACCCAAGTAATCAATTGGTTCAACTTAAAGTTCAGTTTCAACAGTTTTAAGCCTGGTGAATATTGAATCGACTAAATGTATATTAATCTTATAATGCATAAAATATAAAGTGTGTGAATTCATTTTAATTTGTGTTATAAAGTAAGATATAAAGATTTGCATAATAAGTACTAAAATGAATCCTTAAAAACTAAGTCTTCACTTGCTTTGTATCTTAGACTTGTTGACTTATTTCTTCATTTAATTATTTATGTTTATTAACAATCTTCGTATAAACGTATTTAAACTTAATTTCAACCAAGCAAATCATTAAATCATTTTCATTTAATTGTTATCATCAAAATATATAAATATTAATATTGACCCAAAGGTCAACAATCCCTTCCTTTTTTTATGATGATAATTAATGTACACATATAGATATAAAAAGATGAATCTCCCCTTATATTTTGCAATATAGTCCCTTGGAGACTTTAACAATTACCAATAATATATATATATATATATATATATATATATATATATGTGCCCCATTAATCATATAATCATGGTATATATTTATTATCACAAAATCTACAATTCTTTTCTCCTTTGTCATCAACGAAAAGTAATAGGGAAGGAAGGATAAACCATAAGCAATAGAGAAATAAAATATAAAAATATATCATAATGTTCAAAATGTAATATTCATTACAATCAGGGCAAGAAAATACAAAAACAGAAAAAAAAGATAGAGTCATGAAAATGTGAAAATGTTTTTGGTACAATCGTCTAGGGTGGTGGATATTTAAAGTGTATATTTGACATCATGGTCTTGATATCCTATAAGTCGCCGACCATATCCTCTTAATTAGCTATGATATATGCATGAATATCGAAGATAGCTCATATCCGTCTTAATATGGGTTATGTGATCTTGCATCCTAGATCTTCTTGAACTCTTACTAGCATTTTCATATGAGAAAGTTGTAGGTGACATATCAAACTTATCAGCAAACTTATTATCACCATTGACATTCTATTATTCCCCCTTATCATACTCTTCTTCAGCATAAGCACCAACCTAGTCTTTAGGAACCCAAACATTGTCGTTAGTTAGTACATATTCCATTTTATTAAGGGTTCTAGAGTGTATTGCCATTGCTTTTGATTACAGGTTCCTGTCTGTATGAGTGAGCAAAATCTCAATGTACTAAAAAATTATGGTGAGATACTGACCATAGGGAAAAGATTTTTGTTTTTTATCATGTGCCATGACCAAACTTTTCATCATGATATAAGACAAGTTAATTTGATGACCTTCAATCATACATTTAGTCAAGCACATATTTATAAATGTTAATTCATCATAATGCCCTTTTTTTAGCAATATATTATGTGCAATGATTCGGTAAATAAGCCTAGGCAATAAGTGCAATGATTCGGTAAATAAGCCTAGGCAATAAGTGCAGTCTTAATCTTAACACCTGGTGTAAAGTCCAATTGACTAGTATGTTGTGCTATGACTTCATCATACATAAAATCAACTATTGTGAGTATAATTTTAACCTCAAATACTCTAGGTTCTTCATTGCTTATACCCAAAATATTATCGAGAGTCTCACAGTCAAATTCAATACATTTATTTTGCAAATGACTGAATATCCTAGGCTCCAAATTGATATGCATATTTGCAAATAACATTCTAATAAGCTTAGGATACATGAGTTTCTTCAAATAAAACAAATTATGCCAACTTATATAATCAAAGATTGTATCAATCCTAAAATCACTTAACATGCTTCATAAACCTCATTAAACTATAATAGATCGATTTGCAAACAAATTTATAAACTTTTCTACATTATCAATTTGAGGAAAATTAGGATCATTTACCTGTTTTCTCTTTTATTCCGCATCTCTAGTATGTATGTTTCTTATGTGTCATCTAGTTAACATGCTTCCTAAACCCCTTTCAACTATAATCGATCAATTTGCAAACGAATTTATAAACTTCTCTACATTATTAATTTGAGGAAAATTAGGATCATTTACCCGTTTTCTCTTTTATTCCGCATCTCTAATATGTTTCTTATGTGTCATCTAGCTTGAATCTTCAAGAAATTAACTCCAATTGAGCTTGGTTTGGTGGAATTTAAATGATTTGATAGTGGGGTTTCAGTTTAGGGTTAGGGTTATTCAATTTTAGGGATTCTATCATTGCTAGAAAATAACATGAGTATTTATTGTAACATCCCCTCAACCGGGATAAAATAACAATCTCATGTAACTGGAAAACATAGTAAAATTATATATATATATGGTATTCATATGAAGACTATCAAAATTTGAATTGTTATTGTTTAAGACTTGAACAGTTACTGTCTTACGGTTATTGTCTAACATATCTCACCTTGAATGTATCACTCTCAAAGTTATATCATCAAAGTAATAGCTATTATATAAATCTAATTTCCTACAGAAAATTCAGCATAGTTTCCTTTGTTTTTTGATGTTACCAAGTTATCGACTAGACTTCATTCAATCACAATACTCAATCTTCCACTTTGATCCAACCATCTTGGATCATATCCCATCTCATCATACAATATTTCACATAGCAATACTTCGTTGTGCTTTCTCAACTTTACATCATCAACAAATAAAACATAGCAATTATATTCTCTTAAAATAAAACATTAACTACATACAAATAAAAACTCAAAGAATTCATATTGAACTAATTATTACTTTAACATGCATCTATCTTTTAAACATGCATAATTATAATTACTAAGTATTCTTTTTGAATAGTTTACTACTCATAAGAACCCTAATTTAAAGAGTCAATAATATAAGAAATTAAATCAAATTTAATTGTCATTGTTTGATAACTTACTCAAATAAACTCAAAAACACTTCATTCAAGTAAGAATCTTAATTTTTCATACTTACCAATCTAAGTTCTCTCAACTTCTCTTCTCCTCCTAGTGTGGCCGACCCTCCTCTCCTTCCCGATATCTTCTTTCACTTGATTCTTCCTTAATTTAATGTTTCAAGTCTTTCAATCTTACAAGTTTCAAAACTCTCTCTCACTTTTTCTTGTTTTTCTCTTGATTTCTAATGTTTTCTCTTGTTTTTCCCTTTTTCCTTTCTCTCTCTCTTATGGCCGGGTACTTCTGTTAATAATAACTTATAAATTGCAACAATTTAATTAATTCCATTTATGTCCCTCGATAGTAAATTTTTCTGTTTTTGGCATAAAATTCCTGAGTACTGATATAGGTTAAACCACCTTTTTACCCGAGTTATTTCGATTTTTATTAATTTACATCCCAGTAAATTTATTTCATAATAATCCATTTCCATCTGGTCTTTATTCACGTTTCTGTATTTTTTATTTTTCAACTATTTTCAAAATTTTATTTATTTTTATTTTTATTCATTTATTTCCATTAATGTAATCATTCAAAATAGCTATTTATCTTAACATTTATTTAAGTGTCCTATAAAATTTTGTTTTATCTGGGGCTTACATTTATACTGTCAAGTAACTGGTTGACTAGTGGCATTAAATTAGTTAAATCGGTCAACCGATTTAACCTCAACCTTGAAATTTCCTAATTTTCTCTTTTAATCCTTCTTATGCACTTAAAAATGGTCATTTTCATTTAAAATTAAGTCTAAAAATCAAAGAGATAGAGGGGTCAAAATCTGAAATATTGGTCAGTAACCAATTTATTTATGCTCTGTCTCAATTAGTCAACTAATTAATTTAATAGTATGAATCGGTCAACCAATTCACACATAATTCAATTTTTTCTATATTTTCTCTTTTAAATATGTTTTATGAGTCTAAATATACCTTTTTTTATTCAACTTATAGACTTAAAAACTGAACCTAACTGAAACCACAAAACATTATTGTTTACACAGTAGCAAATACTATGTTTTTCTATTTCAACTGGTCAGCCAATTAAATTGGTTTGATGACTGGTTGATCGATTCATCCCAGAGCTGCATTGCTAGTGAATTTTGCAGCAAAACATATTTTTCATGCTAAAAGGTATACATTTCATCACTAAAATATGTCCAATTTATTTCCAATAATGTATACACATAAAGATAAAACCTCAATTGTCATTAGCATAAAGAAAACCTAAATTCCTCATTTCGTAGAAGCAATCCTTACCTGAAGGCTTTGTAAAAATATAGGCTAGTTGATGTTCTATTCTTACAAACTCAAGTATAAAAAAAAAACCTTTCATCATATGACCTCTTAGAAAATGATCTATCACTCAATATGTTTTGTATGTGAGTGTTTTATTGGATTTTTAGACAGATTTATTGCACTAGTGTTATCACACTTAATAGGTATATGATCAAAATTAAGTCTAAAGTCTTATAAGGTTTGTTTCATCTATAAGTTTATTGCACATCAACCACCAACTACTATATATTGCTATATATTCTACTTTAGTTATAGATAGGGGTACTGAGTTTTGTTTCTTACTTTTTTTTTTTTTTTGATCAAATGTTAGAAGTATATAGATTAAATACTCATACTAGTGATGATCCTAGAAAATAACATATTTCACTAGTACATTTTCTATCAACCTTAATGAAACCCATAAATCCATTGATGAAAGACAACAAATAGTCATAAATCAAAACTCAAAATTTATCAATCCATTAATGAAACCCATAAAACTAAGAGACAATGCAACTATTTTTCCTTGATTTTTTTATGTTTAGGTGGCGGTTCCACCGGTTGTAGTGGTGGGGAGAATGTCAATAGAAGCTTGAGTCGATGTTTCGCATAAAAAAAAAAACAATAAGAGCTGTTTTGGGTGATTGGAGGCTGGTTTTGTTCTAGGTTATTTGGTTCTTAGAGTTTTTTCTTTTACAAGAGTGATGGTTATGGAAAAAAAAAGAAGGAATTATATACCCATCATAATTGCAATTCTGAATATTGATTTATATTAAAACCGTGATTTATAATAAAAATACAATTTACCTCTAAAATCATGATTTCAAATATTAATTATATTAAACTATCCTATTTTTCTATAAAAAAAAATATTTCAAATGATTGTATTTTCTCAGATAAAGGGGATAAAACGACTAAACGAGTAAGGGGAGGAGGGGCATGGGACATTGAATTCGAGACAACATGTGGGTTGGCAGGGTAGGGAAGGAGTGGGAGCCACCTCAATCATGGCAAAGATGCCAGCCTGGCCTCAATCACTTGACAGAACACACACGCGAGAAGGAAAGAAGTACAGAACAAGAAGATGCTACTTTAGAATTTTCACAATACTTGAAAGCTTATAATTTGTTACTGAGTAACTCATTAACTTTGCTTACCATGTTATCATTTCTTGTTTCTCAGCAACTACCATGTTAC
>Ga0325414_1002502_pt1 | contig 18690 bp, 8 predicted proteins | sample PopdelMetagenome_8_FD_206183 | JGI IMG/M metagenome (GOLD analysis project Ga0325414, IMG submission 206183) | Populus deltoides microbial communities from Bellville, Georgia, United States - Leaf-PdKOR-R3 | ecosystem: Host-associated > Plants > Phyllosphere > Phylloplane/Leaf | place: USA... | reverse complement strand
CACCTCCAGCTTCACCTCCACCACCGTCTCCAAACTCCGACAAAAGCTCAAACAAAACATGGATTTATGTTTTCGTTGGGGCTGTTGGAGGAATTGTTCTTACACTAGTCATTGGAACCATTATTTTCTTCATGCTCTTCCGAAAAAGTAAGAAGCAACCGGGTCCAATTATCGTGTCACAAAGCTTTGAGGCACATGAGAAACCACTCAACAGGAAGGTGGATGAAGAACCTCAGGATTTGTTAGAGAGTGTTTATAGCATAGCTCAATCCATCAAAGTCTACAACTATGAAGATCTGAAAGCTGCAACAGATAACTTCAGTCCCAGTTGTTGGATCAAAGGGTCTGTTTTTCGTGGCCTAATCAATGGTGATTTCGCTGCCATTAAGAAGATGAACGGAGACGTGTCCAAGGAGATAGATTTATTGAATAAGATCAACCACTTTAATCTAATTCGCCTCTCCGGTGTTTGTTTCAATGATGGGCATTGGTACCTGGTTTACGATTATGCTGCCAATGGACCTTTGAGTGATTGGATTTATGTTAGCAGCAACGAAGGAAAGTTTTTGAAATGGACACAAAGGATACAGATTGCTACGGATGTAGCTACAGGGCTTAACTATCTGCATAGTTTTACTAACTATCCTCATGTCCACAAGGATATAAAGAGCAGCAACATACTTCTTGATAAAGACTTAAGGGCTAAGATTGCGAACTTTTCCCTGGCAAGGTCAACAGATGGGCCGGATGGTGAATTTGCATTGACAAGGCACATCGTTGGGACTAAAGGTTACATGGCTCCCGAGTACTTGGAAAATGGTATTATCTGTACAAAACTTGATGTCTATGCATTTGGAATTCTCACACTGGAGATAATGACTGGGAAAGAAGTTGCTGCTTTATACAGAGAGGAAAACAGGGAGCTATCTGATGTTTTAAATGGTGTTCTTTCTGAGGAAGGTGGGCTGGAGGAGAGTCTGAGTCAACTTATTGATCCTTCAATGCAAGGGAATTATCCTTCAGGACTCGCCGTTTTAATGGTCAGATTGATTGATAGTTGCTTGAATAAAAATCCAGCAGGTCGCCCAGCCATGGATGAAATCGTGCAGTCACTCTCAGGAATTTTGATTACTTCTCTGGCCTGGGAATTGTCAAACAACACATCTAGCTACCATAGTTCGAATTAGAGCTCTCAAGAGCAAGGAAGCTGAAGTGAATTCTTTCACCAACTATATACCTTTCGGAAACTCTTTTGTCATTATCCTTCTCCGGTTTTCCATCTAATGGTTATAGAATGCAGTAGAAAATATTTCTTTTCCTGTATAGCGACACTTGAAATCATTAATCTAGAACTTCTATGATCATAGTTGAAACAAGCTACATATCTTAGCAACTTTTTTAGTAGATTACAGTTCATGTTTTGAATCTGGAGCCAACCAAGGTTGATATGCTTAGAAATTCCATCTGTCAATCTCACGATATAGACAACGAAATTATTTAATACTACTATAATGAATACCGTGAAGCAGAGTTCAACAGATTACAAATTTTTTTTGGATAAAATAACACAATGCAAACAAATATTTTGAAAAATAATACAGTTTAAAAAGTTGCAACTGTGATATGCTATTCTCTTGAATCACAAAATTGTTGGACACAAAATGTTACATCCAAAATTTTGACCCAAACCCAAGTCTAAATTAGTCCAAACCCAACCTAAGTTAACCTAGACATATAAAGAAAAGTTGTAAGAGAATTACTTTTTTTTTTTGTAATTCTTATAGCCGTTTTAACTCTCTTCTCATCAAATCAAGGATTTTAGTTTTTAATTTTGAGTTTTTTATTCAAGAAAGATGAAAGTTACAAGTAAGTGGTTCTCTTTTATGTTACTTTCGATTATGGTTTGTTTATGGAATTATTAAAGAAGAGATTAGAGTTTTTAAGGATTTGAAGTTTATGTTGTTAAAATTAATTTATGATTATTAAGGGTTTTGTCATGACCCGAATCCCGAGTCCATGACCAGCAACATAAGAGCGGTGTCGAAAGGACACCCTACTTACGTTAAGCCTTAGAACCAATATATCAAAAGAACAAATTATTTAAAAATAAGCAGCATTTCATAATCTTCAGAAATATTATATTATTTAAAACTAATAAAACCCTGAAGGTGACCAGATGACACTCGAAAGTGACCACTGTGGGATGATTAGTCGCCACAGGCTGATGCCTCTCTCACTAGCTAAGTATACAAAATACTATATGCACATAAGCTAACTACTCTCTGTTAGCATGGAGTTACTAACAAGTCCTATATCAAGACATAATAGATATTCATAGAATCATCAAAGAAATGTATATCATATCAAATAGAATTTAGTTTAACAGAATGCGAGTGCAAATTCAAAAATAAATGAGTACTCGGAAAATAGAGTAACAGATACAAATATTCAAAAGATTAACTAGTTGTACTCATCATATACATATATATTAAATATTATCCCACTCACCCAGAAAATATAGAACTAAAAGTAATGTCAGATGAAAGACTCGAAAATCCTTTTGAAGATCATTAGGAGAACTTACAACAATATACAAAATATACTAAAAAACAACAAAAAAAACACAAATAAAAGATCCCAATGCATAAAATAAAACCAGGTTCAGTATCCTAAGTTTAGGGACTAAAACGATAATCTTTCAAAACAGGGACCAAAACGTAATTTTACCAAATTTGGAGGACCAAACTGTAAATACATAACCATACTGAAATTTCACCTATAAACCATCATCAATTCTGTCTAGACTGAACCAGGGACCTAACTGTAATTTTCATAAAGTTTAGGGACTAAAATGTAAATTTCTAAAATTGAGGGACCAAATTAAAAATATTCCAAATCAATTATCAGACTGAGGTTCATCATCCTTAACCTCATAATAACATTGTATAGAATCTCAAAACACATTTAGGGGTCAAATTCTAATTTTTCCAAAGTTTAGGGATTAAACTGTAATTTTCATAAATCAAGGACCAAAATAACATTTGGTCATCTTGAACCTGAAGACCATTCTGTCTAGATTTTCCAGCAAGGATGAAATGAAATTCTTAACCCATAAAAAAATCAATTTAAACAAATTAACTCACAAATCCTTATTTCTAACAACATACTAATCAATCACCTAACATTAAACCCTTAATAATCATAAATCAATCTTAACAACATAAGCTTCAAATCATTATAAACCGTAATCTCTTCTTTAATCATTCCATAAACAAATTATAATAGAAAGTAATATGAAAGAGAACCACATACTTGCTACTTCCACCTTTCTTGAACCAAAAACTCAAGATAAAAATCTAAAATCTTTGGTTTGATGAGGAGAGGGTAACGATGGCCACAATAATTAAAAGAGAGAAAAATAATTCTCTTGAAACTTTTTCTTATATACCTAGGTTAACTTAGGTTAGGTCTGGGTTGACTTGGGTTTAGGTTTGGGCCTTACGAGTTTAATGTTAAGTGATTGATTTTAAGTATGTTGTTAGCAATAAGGATTTGTGAGTTGATTTGGTTAGATTGATTTTTATGGGTTAAGAAATTCATTTCAACCTTGCTGAAAAATCTAGACAGAATGGTCCTGAGGTTGAAGATAATAAAATTTTATTTTGGTCATTGATGTATGAGAAATTACAATTTAGTCCCTAACTTTGGAAAAATTATTATTTGATCCCTAATTATATTTTGGGATTCTTGGCAGTGTTATTAGGAGGTTGAGGATGATGAATCTCAGTTTGATAATTGATTTGAAATATTTTCAGTTTGGTCCCTCAATTTTAGGAATTTACATTTTAGTCCCCGGACTTTAAAAACTATATTTTGGCCTCTGGTTTGTTCTGGATAGAATTGAGGATGGTTTATGGGTGAAATTTCAGTATGGTTATGTATTTAAAGTTTGGTCCAGTTTTGGTAAAGTTACGTTTTGGTCCCTTTTTTAAAAAATTGTCGTTTTAGTCCCTAAACTTCGGACACTAAACCTGGTTTTCTTTTATGCATTGGAATATTTTATTTGTGTTGTTTTGAGTATATTTCATATATTTATTGTAGGTTCTCTTAACAATCCTCAATAGGTTTTCGGATCTTTCATCCGATATTCCTTTTAATCTATATTTTTCCAGATAAGTGAAATAATCTTTAAAATGTATATAATATAAATAAATATGTATGTTGATTATATTATAAGTATGACTAGTTAATCTCTTGAATATTTATATATGTTGCTCTATTTTTCGAGTGCTCATTTATTCTTAAATTTACACTTGCATTTTGTTGAACTAAATTCTATTTGATATGATATACATTTATTTGATGATTCTGCGTATTTCTATTATGCCTTGATATAGGACTTGTTAGTAACTCCATATTAATGAAGAGTAGTTAGCCTATGTGCATATAATATTCTGTATACATAGCTGGTGAGGGAGGTATCAGTGATAAGGGAATTTTTAGCATGTATATTTTACACTATTCATGCTTGATTTTGAAATATTTTGGATGTGTTGCACAAGATAATTAGAATTTTAGATCCCCTTTTGAACTATTGACCTCATGGGAAATTAATGTGTTTTCAGATACTAGGTTACTAAACAGACAGACTCCGGCAGTAAAACCAAACATTGATGTATTGTGTGCTGCAAAGGAAGCTATACAACTCAGTTCCAAATGTTCGTCACCATTTTCAAATATCTGAGATGAAGGTCTACAAAACATATGAAGGGCATATAACTCAGTTTTGTTGTTTCGAAGCCCAAAAAGCGAGTCAAAAAACAGGGATTGAATCAGACCTGAATTTCCTGCACTCCAAATACTGTCTCGATTTATGGCCCTTATCTCAAGTCTCAGAGGTCCAAAAATTGCAAGATTAGTGTCGTTGGAAAGAAGATTCGATTTTCTATAATTTCTCCAGAAATAGAGATCTTTGAATTCACACGTTTCCTGCCTCAAATCTGGCCCACAATGTCTGGGTAGGAAGGAATTCAAATCAGAAAAGGAAATTGTCTTCATTCCAGCGGGGGTAAAAAGGCCACAATATAAAAGAAAAAAAGAAGGGTCTGTAAGAAGATGAGGCATACATAGAGAAACCCTAAAAGAAAAAAGAAAGAAAGAAAAAGAGGCGGCACAAAGGGGGACAAAAAACAGAGGAAAAAACAAAGAAGATTTGGAGGACATCTATCTATTCCATTACCATTCTCTGCTTTTGAGTGATGTTCATTGTATCAAGTTTGTTTCTCTTTAATTTAACTATGGAGTAGACTTTTATTCTGGGATTTTTAATGTAACCTTACTATGAATATGTGAACAATTTCTTCGATTGAATTATTACATTAAGTTGTTGAGTATTTCATTCTATGTGTAATGTTTGTGTATGTTTGGCCAACATCTGCATGATTTAGAATTTAATTTGAGACTGAGAAGTGATAATTGTTTTAGCTATTGTTTGAAATACCTTAAGAAATCTATAGGATAGAGATATCCTAGAAACTTTTGTAATCGTTACAGGTTTTACGGTACTTAATAAATTTCGACAAGTTCAGAACTTTTGTAGAGTATATGAAATTTGCTTGTCGAAATAATTCATTGATACTTGAGAGAGATTAATGTTGAAATTAAAAAAACCTGATTATCAATGCTAGGAGTAATTAATTCATTTGAGAAAGTTCACATGTGAATAGTTACGGTAAGTCAGAAATCCTAGAACCAGTACAATTGAATTCATTAATATTTAATCATTTGGTTGTTTGTTTTTTATCATCAATTTTTGTTTCATAAACTATCTCATTCGATTCCTCAAGTAGTTCATAATTTAAAAGACTTTGGTAATTAGTAGTAATTTTTACAAATCCTCATGGGACGATACTCTACTCATCATTTTATTACTTGTTACGATTCGGGCACTTGCAAAATTAAGCAACAATCAGCATGTGGCCACTGATCATCCCATAATGGTCACCTTCGGGTGTCATCTGATCACTTTTGAGTGTCATCTGGTCACCTTCGGGTGTCTTTAATCTATGACATGTATTCCACTATTTTATGATAATATGTTTAGTATATATATGTATATGTATATCAAGATAAATCAAATTGCAAACTATTAATATGTAAAATATCTAAAATGTATATTAAAATACCTTAATGAGTTGGTTGAACTCACCCTTTATTCTTAATATTATTTCAGGTTCTTAGTTTCTGATAGCAGGTGGACTTTGTAGAGTGTTCCTGCTTCTTCAGTTTTGGTCGGTATGCCTTACTTGTTTTGCGAGACTTTCCTTTTAGTTTTGATTCGATGTCTTAGACGCTCCAGTGTTACCTTATTTTAATTAAGTTTGGATTTTAACAATATAATGAGTATTATGGATTATTGTTTTTGTTTTAATTACTGATGAGAAGTTTTGAACTATCATCTGGTTTCGTTAGTTTTGAATAAAATAGTATTTCTGAAGATTATGAAATGTTGCGTATTTTTAAATAACTTGTTCTTTAGATATGTCTGTTCTGAGGCTTAGTGTAGGTTGGGTGTCTTTCTGACACCACTCTTACGTTGCCGGTCATGGATCCGGGATTCGGGTCGTGACATAAGATTCAATAAAAAAGAGGAGAAAGAAAAAGACCTATGAATTACACCGAAACTCTAATGATGACACCACTGGTACTGTTGAAAAGATCTCGATAAGCCGAATCCAACGATATCAAAAAAGATCACCAATGATGATCAGAATGAACCAAACTAGTGGGCTAAAGGCAAGGGAGCTCTGACTGTCACGACCTGATTCCCGGATCCATGACCGACATATAGAAAAAGGTCCCCCTTCAAGTTCTTTACCTATGCAAATCTAAACATTCAAACATACCTTTTTCTTTTAACTCAATCAAAGCTCTACGTAGCATTTGATATCATAATAATTCTATAATATAAATTAATATCTTAATACAAATTCATTAAATGTGGAGTACTAACTAAACATAAGGAATAATATTAATTATAATTAAAAGAGCAGGTTTTAGAAGTCCAATAAAAATGACTTGCTAACAAAGCTACATGCCTGAAAATGATAAATAATGAAAGGGTAAATTCAACAACTTAGTGAGTAAATAACATTCAATATACACCTACAAAGTAATACAATAAAGAAGAATATATATAAGTTTGGCTTTATGCTTTTACAGGAGAATTTCACAAGTAAGTCATAATAAGAAATATCATTAGGTAAGGCTCATTAGAAAATTAAAATGCAATGAGTCTGACGCTCCAAACTGTGAAATGATTAGTCACTATAGGTTGGTGACTCTCTCGACCAACTAGGATTCAGAACTACGATGTGCACAAAGACTAACACTACTCCTGTTAGAATGAGTATTCTGATTTGCATACCATATGGTCATAATCAAACAAATAAAATCATTATTATAGGCTCAACTCATGCACTTAATCAAATAAGGAGCTATCAATTCAGATGTACATAATATCTCATATCAAGAAATCAGTCTCAATGAATGATTATGCTTTATCATAAATAAGAGATAATAAGCAATATATACTACCAAAAAGCATGATCCATTTCATATTAACAATTCAAACATCTATGTTATTCCTCTTGCATATGGAATATTACTCACTCACCTGACTTAAAAGTAGAATGAACATAGAAACAGATATTTGTTGCAACCCAATTTTTGACCCATGTATTGATAAATTTGCAAAAAATAAAAAATAAAATAAAGGTTTACATGTGGCGATAACATAAAGCATCAGGGCTAATATCAAGGAAGCAATATGTTAATGAGATAATTACTGAATCATATATAATTACTGCAATATAAAATACCATAGATATATGATTTGATTCGTGCTGATTATGAAAAATAATCACTGCAATATAAAATACTATATATATAGGATTTGTTGGTGCTGGTTATAAAAAAAAATCTCTGCAATAATTATTGCAATATTTCCTTAAATAGCATGTGTTGAGATTTTCTATATAAGTGAACCTCTAGCTATATGCAGGGGGAGAAAATTTACAAGGGGGCAATTTTGCACAATTAAGAAGAACAACAAAAAACCCTAAACCACAAGAAAAATCCTAAAGCAAAAAAAAAAAAACCTAGAAACCTAAACCCTTCTTCTCCTTCCAGTTGCTGTTTTCCCTCTCTTTTCTTTTTGAAGTCGCCCCCTCTTCCTTAACCAAAACCAGAGAGAGCCAAAGACCCGGCCAAGACCTGCCCTCTGCACATAAGCCTCTCATCTCCTTTGTTTCCCGGATCTCCATTTTCATTTCCACAAGATAGCCCCTCATCTCTCTTCGAAACCCGAGCAAACCCGACTTTCCTCTTCCAGTCGCTACACCAACACCCGCCGATCTGTCCTTTCCTCCTCCTCAACACCGCAGACCTTCCCATTTCCTCAACAAACCTTTCTCTCTCTTAGCGGTCTCTCCCCACCTTTCCCTCTGTTTTTGCTCCTACTCTTGCCCCTTTTCTGGCTGTCGCTCTCTCTTGCGGCCAAGACAACACCGCCACCCACTAACACCGGAGACCAGCCCCATAGCTGTTCTTTTCTTCCTCAGACCGAACACGGCGGCAGCCTCTGCTGTCTTTCTTCCCAATTTTCTCTCAACCTCACCGTGCATCAGCGTCTCCTTCCCCGCCAAGCATCGATTGAGCCATCACCCTCCTCCGGTATCCTTAATAGTAATGTCCAAACAATAGCCCGAAGCTACCCAACCGCCGAATCTGCTACCCGGAGAAGAAAAACCAATGTACCAAGAGAAAGAGAGAAACCAGAAGAGAACATATCTAAAAAGGGTGGAAGAACCAAAACTTTGCTTGCTTTTTTTCTTCTTTTGCAGGTGATGGTGGTTATCACCGCCGGTGCAGAAAGGGAGAGGAGGAGAAAACGTACCAGATCCACCGATCTCCTGGGCTTTGCTCGCGGCGGCATGTGAACCCACACTACCGCTAGTGACGACAACGTGTGGAGAAGACGCGCCGCCATTGTTCCGGCGGTTTAGAAGACTTCCCAGCAGTTTTCCTGGATTTTTAGGGGCTATTTTGTAATTTTTGATTTGTGTGATGTGTTGTTTGATTTTTTTTGAATTTTGGTGATTGGTAACATGTAAATGTGGGCGTATGAGAAAAACATAATAAAAAGAATGTGTGTGTGTTTTTTTTGTAAGTGTTAAAAAATCAAAAAAGAAAAAAAAAGTGTTTTTATTTGTATATAATCAAATAACCGGAGGACAAATAAAATCATGTTGTATTTCCTGTAAAATGTAGAACATGTTTCTATATTTTTTTGGGATTTAATAATTGATTTATTAAAACCTTAAGAATTTGATTAATATGTGGTTTGTTGATTTTAATTATGATTAAATATGATGTTTGTGTTTCTGACAAAGAAAATAAAAAAAATGTTTTTGTGTGTTGCATACGGCCACTACCCTAACATGTTTTGAATGTTTTTTTTATATAAAAAAACAAAACAAATATTTGAAGTTTTGAAAATGTGTTTTCGCATGGATTTCTTAAATACAACAAAAATTATTTTCTTGCATTTCTGGATTTTACAACATGTTTGTAAAACTCCAAAGGGCATTGGTCAATATTTCAAAAAAATACAAAAATCTTATTTTGTAGGGAATTTATTTATTATTCACCGTTAATGTTTGGATAAAGAAATTCCAAAGGGATGAATATCAAAAATATTATTGGGAATAACTGGTTATTATTCACTATTAATAATTGGATAAAGAAACCATAAGTGGTAAATATCCAAAATAATTTTCTAGGAATAATAAGTCATTACACATCCTTGAAAGAAGCCTTGATTATAATCAAGGACATTTCAATTTTTTACTCTACGGTTTACGAGCCGTGAGAGTATAAAACATTAAGGCAAAAATAGGCTTTTAAAACGCCCTAAATTTCCTTAGATTTTTGTCCCTCTTCCTTGCGATTTACGAGTCGTAAACTCTTGAAATACTAAGGGAAAAAGAGCTTTTAAAGCACATGAAATCTCCTTGGATTTCTATCTTAATAAATTTAGTTTAAATCAAACCTAGGCAAACCAAACATCAAGCAACTTACCTTAGGTAGGACGTATTAGGGGTGCTAATACCTTCCCTTTACAAAACCAGTCCATTACCTTAGAATCCCTGAAAGACTAGTTAGGGTTCCTAGTGATCAAAATACTAGGTGGCGACTCCTTTATTCACAAAAACAAAAACCCTGAAATCAATTGAGGGTCGCCGCAACACCGCGTTCCATCACGAGGGTGCAACAATATCGATGGAATCCTACTGATGCCTATTAAGTGAAATATCTAGAGTATATAAATATGAAAGAAGACATACTCAAAATGACTTGAAGTAGATAACATAAGAGATTACAACTCTAATATTAAAGACCAAAACATAATTATAAAAACAAAACAAATTCCATTCGATTGTTCCCAAATATATCTGAAACTAATAGAACTTAAAAAAGTCGTTCAACCTTCATTGTTAGGTCAACTGATCGACTGAAACTTACCAAATGGTTGACCAAAACTTACCAATCGGTTGACCAAAACTAACCCACTGGTCGATCAAAACTAGTCAAGCCAATCGGTCGACTAGTTGAACGAGATTTCAGAATCCCGATCCACCAGTCTCTCCAAAAATGGCAGATCTCTAATTTCAACTAACACCTCAAAACCCTATAACAATTAACCTTTAGCACTTCAATTAACCCATTAATTAAACTCAAAAACATAAACTTCAAAATTCTAAATCTTAATTAATTCAAAACCATAGCTAATAACAACAATTATATATATCAAGGTATAAATCTTACCTTAAACACTTATTTTCTCTAACTTCCTTCTTTTTCTTTTATCTTTCTCTCTCATTTCTTCTTTTTCTTTCCCTCTCTCAGTTCTCTCTTCAATTTCTGATTTCTCTCAATCTTTTTTTGTTTATCTCTTTCTATTTATATTTATCAGCTTTTATGCAATTACCAAATTACCCGTCACCCATTTATACCTATTGTCTATTCCTCCAAGGGCATTGTTGCCATTTCCTATTAAAACCTTTCATTTCTTTCAAAATATTACACTAACAACTTTAGATGGATGGTATGGCTCACTCCGTTCACCATTGTGCTTATTTTTTTTTTTTACTTCTCTCTCTCTCTCTCTCTCTCTCTTATCTCTTCACAAATTACAAGGAGGAGAGGAGAGAGAAAAAACAAAGAAATAAAAAGAAAAAAAATAACCTTGAAGACACACCGAAGTTCTGATGATGACATCACCGGTATTGTTGAAAAGATCTCGATAAGATAAATTTAATGACACTAAAGAAGGTTATAAACAATGAATAGAGTGGGCCACATGAGTTGTTCAAAGGTGTTGGGACTCACTTGCCTTTGGGCTGCTCGTGTGACCCACTCCGATCAACGTTGATGACCTTTATTGGTATTATTGGATTCGTCTTGTCAAGATCTTTACAACAGTACTAGTGGTGTCGTCATTGAAGTTTTGGTATGCTTTTGAGGTTTTTTTTTCCCTTTCATTTTTCTCTCTCCTCTCTCTTTATTGAATTGTATCCAATAATTTTGCAATTTGAGACAATTGCAAATGGAACTTGCTACTCGCGACTCATAACTCATAAATTTCATATGCAACTCTCTAAACTGTGTTATTTAACTAAATATTTTTTTGCACTGGATTATTTTATCAATTTATTTTACTATGGAATCCCAAAAAAACTCCCGAGTTCCTAGTGCTCACACTTTCTCATTTCAATTTTCATGCAAGTCTTCAGAAAAGATTTCCATAGAAAAATGAATCGGCTTCTTCTTAGTCTCCTGTTTTTCTTCTGTATACCTCCATGCTTTGATGCCCAATAAAGTTTTTCAGGAAACAGTCATGGATTGCGATAACTGCGATGCAACTTTCGCATTTTCAGCTTTCCTTTACACCGGAAATGGTAAGAATCAATCCTGCCAAGCCTTTCTCATCTACAAATTTCATCCTCCTTATAACACAATCTCTAGCATTTCAAACCTCCTATCTTCGGACCCGCCTGAGCTTGCTCGCATCAACAATTTCTCAAGTTCCGCTGGTAAGAGGTAATAGTTCCTGCTCAGGGCAATACTATCGGGCCAACACCTCCTACACAATTCCAAGTATCTATAATACATATTTTACAATTGCAAACTACATTTTCGAGGGTCTAGCCACCTTTAACTCTCTTATACGTGAAAACAATTGCAGCGAATTTAGTTTGGATGTCGGTATGAAACCGCGGGTGCTACTCTGATGTGCTTGACCTACAAGCAATCAAACCAAAAATAACACCATCTAACCCTGACGGGTAACTCAACTGGTCAGGTTTTGGGTTTGCTCCTTAATGGTTACGAGTTTGAGTCCTCTCAATGCTACTAGAGGCTTACATGATTATTAACTTTAGGACATGTTGGATTAGTCGAGGTATGCATAATCTAACCCGGATATCCACGTCAATAAAAAAAAAAAAAAATAGCACCATCTATTAAGTTACTTGGTCAGTTGGGTTGATGAAGTTCATAATGTCAGTGAGAGATTCAATGCGAGCATAGAGAGTGTAATCTATGCAAAATAGGTTCACTGAAGATGATCCAACTGTTTTTCCTTCTACCACAATTCTTATTCCAATTTCAAATGAACATTCACTATCCACTACCACCCAATTCTTCTCCTTTCACTCCATTTCATCGGACTCAAGTAAAGGATTTCAAAGAACGATTATAATTGGAATTTCCTTGCTAGTCCTCTCCTCTGTTTTCCCTATGGTATTGTTGCTTTACAAGAAGAAAATTTTTGGAGTTAAAAAGGAGAAAAGAAATTCACTTTGCCTGAAGAATTCCTACATGACGTTGCTGAGGTACATTAGGGGTTGAAAATCTGCAAATTTAAGGAAGTATGGGTGGCTACCAAAGATTTCAACACCCAAAGTAGGTTTCAGTTGTAGACTCGGGGTTATCGGTGGACAAGTAGCAGAGATAAAAAAGATGAGCAAAGATGCGTCTGATAAGGTGACTTCGCTGAGAAAGATCAACCACTTCAATTTGATACGGCCCTATACTGCATTCAGAGTTGGAATTTTAGGATTCAGATTTGCCTTGGATGTTGCTAATGGGCTTCACTACTTAACTGATCCTACTTGAGTGCACAAGCGCATCTGTAGCAGCAATGTTCTGCTCAACAGACATTTAAAGGCTAAAATTGGCAACTTCAGCCTTGCACATTCATTAAAGGAAGAAGAATATATGAGTTCTTCAATGAGGTTGGCTTTGGGGGGAAAAGCTTACACGGCACCTGAGTATATAGAATATGGCTTGGTGACTCCTGAGATTTATGTATATGCTTTTGGGGTTGTTCTGCTGGAATTGGTCACCAGAAAGGAAGCAGTTTTTCCATACAGGATGGAAAAGAAATGCAATTATTAGAAGCAATAGTTTCAATTATGGAGGAAGATGATGGAGAAATTGAACTTGGCAGACTTATAGAACCTTGTCTGATGGCAAAGCACAGTATGAAACTTTTCCTGCGAATGGTGAAGTTGAATCTAGCCTGCTTGGAACAAGAACCAGAAAGCAGACCAAGTATGGCTGAAAAAGTCTCCTCACCGCTGAAGGTTCAAGTCAATGTCTGGTATAAATGTGGACCTATCCAGCGTTCGGTTGACAGATGCTGTAGCATGTATATGTTCCAAAAAAGATGTATTTTACTGTCTATTATGTTATTTTCTTGAAAATAAGCTAGAATATAAACACATTAGGAGGTCAGGTATTTCTTTTATCCGCACAATAAAACAATCCATAACCAAAACTGAAAAAGGGCTAATGTACAAGGATTTTTAAAGCATGAAATATTAGTAGGAAAAGATCTACATGGACTTGTCTGTCCTGTTACTTCCATGCTAAATCAACGAGCTGTGACAGGGCTGATGAGCCGAGTAAAATCTTCCGTTTCCTCCACAGAAGTCCACCTTTCTAATGTCTCTGGAGATGACTGGGTGAGAACTGTGAGGTTAAAGACAATCTCTGCCATGCTTGGCCTTTCTGAAGACTTTTCCAGTGTGCACAACCTAGCCAAGGTTGCCAAGCTCATGGCACTATAAATGGGATAAAATCTCTCCAAGTTGGGATCCATCCACTTTCTTAACCTCTCCTCTCTTTTCTCTTCCATTTCCAAGACATCTTTTATTTCCCTGCACAACAGAACAATCTCGCCTTTTTCTTTGGTTACCATGGCCTTCTTTCCGGAAAGCAACTCTAACAAAACAACTCCAAAATCAAATACATCATCTTTAGGCATCATCGAGTCTGTGGCAGCTCTAGCCATTGAGAAATTTGCTATCTTTGCCCGAAATGTGGAATCGAGAAGAATATTACTCGTTCGAATATCCTTGTGAACGGTTCTTGGTTGAGTATGTTCATGCAAGTATTGCAGGCCGTTGGCCACATCTAGTGCTACTTGCATCCTTTGCTTCCAAGTGAGGAAACCCACGGAGCTTGAGGAAGATTCAGACTTGGGATGCAACCACTTGTCCAGTGACCCGTTTTCTGCATATTCATAGACCAAGAAGCGATTGCCTTCTCTATCAGATTCAGATGACATCCCCATTAGTTTCACCAGATTTGCATGACTGACTTTCTGCAAAATCTTTAGCTCTTCCGTGACATCATCCTTGGTTTTCTTCACTGCTAAGACACAGCCATTGATGTTGGCCCTATATACTGATCCTCCTATCTTGTAGTGTTCGTGTAGATCCATGGTTCCCTCCATAATTGCTTTAACCTCATAAATGATTGACTTGCCCAGACAACCTGAAACCCCTGGAAGCAGCTTATCCGGCTTGATCTTTGCCTCAAAACTCTCAAATTTCACAGGTTCCTTCGTTTGAATGACATCGCTGGTCTCCAAACAGGAACCGGTACGATCCAAAGCTTTGGTTGCCTTATATGAACAACGCTTGTGGATCAGAAAAGCAACCAAAGGACAGGTAAAAAAAGTGCTTGCTATGCTTGCAGCAACAATGACAATCCAAAGATGCTTAGATCCTCTTCTTTCAGGAGTGAGGTATGGTTGAGAGAGAACTGGTAACTTGGACACAGGGATCACTATCGGGTCATAGACTGCAGCATTAAAGTTATCATAGTTGTTTTCAATCACAATATTACGTTCAGATGCATTAAGCATAGCAGCTACTTTCTTGAGATCATCACCAGGTTGCCACACATAAGTAATGAGATGTTCAATCCCATTCTCCAAATGAGTCCTTGAAGGGCACTTACAGAACAGAGGAAATATAACCTTGTCACCAGCATGCAAGAGGGTTGGAGTCAGACTGCGGTTCAAAGCTTCCACCTCTTGCCAACGGGTGAGGTTCTCAAATGAAATAGTTGAAACCGAGTAGATGCTATCACCTTGCTGGATTTGGTAGGTGATATTGACAAAAGATTGGCTACCAGTGCAACCACAACGTATAGGTACAAGCAAGAGTTGATTTGGAAATAATGGGGTGTCCTCAGACACCAGGTTACTGGCACTTGCTATTAGCGTACGACTGATCCCAAATAGATGAGAAATCTTTCCGAGGTCCAAAAAATCTGGTGGCTGGGCAAGGTAACTAATATAAGTAGGACATGAGGTAGGTGAATCAACAGGGCATGAAAAATTTGTGCCGGGTGGAGCTTGTGCTGTGACATAGGTGGAGAAAAATACAAGAACCAAGAAAAATAGAGCTTGAGTGAAAAAGGAAGAGAGCAAAGAAATTGCCATGGCCATAAGCTTGAATGATTAGACTCTGAAAGAATTTGTCACATGAACTAGATAAAAACATCATTTTGCCAACTCTCGCTTAAGGTAGATGGAAAAGCTAAACAGCATTGTTAGCTTGGAGTTTTTGTTCCAAGTAAGTTAGATTTTATTGTAATGAATATACAAGAGGCCTTGTCTTTAGCTTTGATTTGAATGATTCTCTTGGTTACTTCTCCTTGATGTAGACATCATATAAAAAATTGTGCCTGGAGTACATATTATATGATGGGCTGACATGTTAATACACCTAAAGGAAGAATCATGACAAAAGCTCCTATAATTATCTATTTTTTTTTAATTTAATTCCGTTTTCTGCTTAGAAATCAGAAGTCTTGTTAGTCACCCTATTATTTTAACACAGAGCCCACAGGGACGGCGATGAGTTGCATTTATTACTAATTCTATAAAGTCAGTGGGCCAATGCTTTAGTGAACAACTAATTTGATGGCTCCTCCAGGACTATCTATACAGAGATTTCCCAACTACTGCAGCTCAGAATCTGATAAAAATAATCTTTGTATAGAGTTAACTCGGTCCAAAAGTATGCCTACACGCTGCCTTAGTTGTAAGAAATATCCAATCAAGTTAGTTTACATTTGTTGCAAAACAATCAGAACAGCCAACACACGAAAGACAAATACACATATGAAAGGATTTTCCAGTTTAATGATTTGCGACCAAAACAAAGGATCAAATATCTCGTTCACATTGTATCCTCGAGTGGCTTGACAGAGGAGGTAATTATCCCCGTCCTAAACTATCGTTGCTCTAAGAATACATGGAAGAATATAAATTCCATTTTCTTTTTCTCAATATAGAAGGCTGTTAGTAGTAATAAGCAAAGAAAAGCAGTGTAGAGAAAACTCACATGTAGCTCATTAGTTTTCTGCCGGGAAGGAACGATGTTACGCAATAAGAGACTGAAATGCACATGTTCGCACCCAGTCACTGCTGTTCAAAGAGGTTCTCTGCACACACACACACACACACACACACACACACACACACACATATATATATATATAGTGCAACACCTTATACGGCATGGTAACAATGTTCAAAAACATGTATCAGAATCAAGATTTATTTAATAGAGTTCGAATTGATGCAGTGGACCACATGGTGAACCCCAGGAATTAATGACCTCTTAGGGTCGTTTTTGTTCTTTCAGCAGAAAACCATCTTTACATAATTTACCTGAGAAAATAGTTAGAGCTTAATTGTTTTTGCAGCCACAAAGCGCAGGATGAAACACATAAACTCAAGTCCAGATGAAGAGTCGAAGGAAGAAGTCATTTTTCTATAATGTTATGATGTAATGCAAACATATGGTTTTTTAAGAGATCACTGCATATTTTCCTAATCAATAGCAAACTCTAGCCGGTGCTCAGCTTAAAACAGTTAGAATAAAGACTATAAACTCTTGCGAGATCTTCAGAGTTCACTGTTCACTTATGACCATGCTGTTTATGAGAACAGACTGAATTGATTTTATCACAGCTTTCTTCTACAATGGAAGCCTCTTTCTGCTTGCCTTCCTTCCAAAGACTCCTCACAAGCAAATCTTTTGTTGCAGCATCAGGTATTAAATTTGAGTTCTTCATGTCTTCAAGAATCCTCCACGCAACTACGCGGGAGCAGCGCTCTCACATTTACAATAAACTTGGATCAATACTTTGTACATGTAAGCATCTGGTTCCACACCAGCTAACAGTTTCTGCACGGTTTTAATATCTCCTTGTGATGCAAAGTGATACATCAATCCAGAAAATGTCCGAGTATCTGGGAATATCCCACACAAAATCATCTCTTCAAGCACATCAATGGCATCAAAATCTCTCTTGCACTTGATCAATGTTTGTAAGAGAGATGAATACCAAAACATTAGATTATATTTATTGTATTTTGTTACGGGACCACAGAGTGCTCTGTCCTCTCAGAAGACCTTTAGAGCAGAATCAGCATTCTTTGAAATACCACAGAAGTCAATAATCAATCTAATGGTGGTAAAAGGAAACCTTATTACCTTACTTCTTATCTTGGTTATAAGTTGATTAACCAATTCAACCTTTCCATATTTCGCTAAAATTGTCATCATCCTTTGTACTGTATAAATCCCGGCTGATAAGCAACCCAACAGAAGTTAACACAGACCGATTTTGATCATTTTTTTTTGTTTTTGTTTTTAATTCTAACATGATCTTCATGTTTTTTTTTCATTTTTAATTTTTTATGAAATCAAATATTTTAATCTCATCTCTTGATAAAAGATAAATATATTTAATTAGATTCATATATAAGAATTTGGATTTATAATTAGATTTATTTTTTATATATAAAAAGTCTATATATTCATTTTTTCTAAAAACTTTCCTGACTTGTGAAGAAGAATAGGACACCTAGCTAGTTATACAAAAATCTAAATGGTGTGGCTAAAACACAATGCACACATGCATTGTTCACCCTCTTATATTTTACTGTGAATTTACTGTTTAACTTTTTTTTTAGTCTTCACATTGTTTTGCACGGTTGCATCTTTTTTTTTAGCCAAATTAAAGGATAATTAAATTAAATTTATTGACCAATAATAAAATTAAAAGACGAAGGATCGAAGTGAAAAAGGCACCATAAATGGATAGTGCTTTCAGATTTATCACATAAAGTTTATTTTAGTCTTTAAACTTTACAAATTATATCTATTCGATCCCTCAATAGTTTCTAATTCAATTTTGGTATAAATATTTTTTTTTTTAGTTTTTAGAGGAGAGAGAGAGCACTGGATTCCAATGGTA
>Ga0325414_1002500_pt1 | contig 18694 bp, 12 predicted proteins | sample PopdelMetagenome_8_FD_206183 | JGI IMG/M metagenome (GOLD analysis project Ga0325414, IMG submission 206183) | Populus deltoides microbial communities from Bellville, Georgia, United States - Leaf-PdKOR-R3 | ecosystem: Host-associated > Plants > Phyllosphere > Phylloplane/Leaf | place: USA... | reverse complement strand
AGTCTGTGTATATATATATATATATATATATATATATATATATATATATATATAAAATAATTCAAGTATCTTTTAACCAATGTTGACTATCTATAGTTTAATATATAGTTCTTTGTTTAAAAAATGTGCTCTTTCCTAATCAAATTTTCCTCCTCGGCTACCTATCTTTCATTTTTGCAAACCTTGAAAAAAAAATTAAAAAAAAATAGAATTGATGAAAGGATTAAGTTATTAAAGGACATGACAACATATTTGGTTTAACTTCAAGGACTAAATTAATTAACTATAAAATAAAATTTGATTTCTTAATTCCAACAAGATATTAATGATAAAGAAAACCAATTTTTAATAACTGTTGAATCTCTCTAGCTCAATGTGTTATCAACGTACTCTTATTTTTTTTATTCATCGAATAAAAAGTTTCTTTTTTTTTTTTCGTTAAATTCTAGATTCGGTTGGGAAGTTTTCACGGGCGTTAAGGTTGTTGCGAGATTCCTGATGACAAATCCAGATGTCGGCATCTTATGGTTCTTTGCTGTTCTTATTTTTTAAGCTAGGAACCGTCGATATCCTGCTTGATGGCTTGCAGGCCTGATCGTGCGACCACAATCTACTCATTTCAATCAATTGAATTATTTTCACGGGCGTTAAGGTTGTTGCGAGATTCCTGATAACAAATCCAGATGTCGGCATCTTATTAATTAATTAATTAATTAATTAATTATATATATAAAACACGATGAAAGAACCAACGCTGGAAGTATATATAAGGATCCAATTGTGGATTTTGGAACTAGTTCAATGTACCAAAATGAAAAATGCCATTTGTAGTCTTATACACGTTAAATATATATAATATGATAATTCAAATAAAACAATTGCACGCATTCACTATGATTATTTAGTAACAATTAGAGAATAAAGTATAATAGATGGAGGTGGTCATATATTAATTAATTATGTTTCTATTTTATAAAATCAAGATTTAATTGGGGTTGAAAATACAAATTAAAAAAACAAGGATCATATTTATTAAAGAACAAAACCGCATACCCCGTTTAGATTTTGGCGTGGAAAAATCCAGTTCTCAACATTCAATTTTTCTATGTTTTTGGTTACTATTATTTTATTCACATCGATCCCAAACATTATTTTCAACTTAAAATTGCTAAATACCCCCTCTCTGATTTTTTTAAACTACTTTGTTAAACTTTTTCTAAAATAGTGAATGGCCCTTTTAAAAAAAAATATAATGCCTCAAAGAAAGTATTATAATTTTTTTTGTAATTTGTTTCTTATATTTTATATAGATGAGTTGTATTTACATGACATATTTATAAAAAAAAAATTGTTTTTTATTAGCAATAATAATTAACTTTTAATATAAATAAATAAAAACATTTAAGAATATAAATATTTGTATCTATCTTTTGAATTTACTAGAAAGATTGCTTCCCAATTTATTGTTAACATTTTTTTTAGTTATTATTTTATTTGTTTATTTAAGCATGAATAATATATTTTTTTAATAAAAAAATATATAATACCTAAAAACACATCTAACTCAAGCTTTTCTTAATTTTTTATTTATTAAAAATTAACTTTAATATAACCATACCGTAACACATGCATAGAGGCTAGTTATACTCTAAATTGGATATTTCTTATCTTCAAGTAAATTATTCTTAATTTAGGTATTACTTGAAATTATAATATTGATTGTTTTTTAAAATATTTTTAATTTATAAATATATCAAAATAATTTTTTTATTTTTAAAATTTTATTTTTCACATCAATATATCAAAATGATTTAAAATTATTAAAAAATTAATTTAAAAAAAATTAAATTTTTTTAAAAATACATTTAAAATACAAAAACTTATACACTCCAACTTGTAACACTTTTTTCCAACTATACCTCCAACCTATAACGCGTCTTTCAATTCGTCTCCAAATTATATTTTTAACCAACCTAATAGTCTGATTTCCTTCTCCCAATCATGATATAAGACCATTTTATAACGTGGTTAAAATCATGTTTATTTTATTTTATTTTTTTTATATTTTAAGATTATTTTGATATATTAATTTCAAAAATAACTTTTAAAAAAATATATAAAAATATTATTTTAATATATTTTTAATAAAAAAATACTTTAAATTATAACCACAGTCCCAAATATAATCTTTAATATGTTGGTTTGTCTTGCAATTTAAAAGAATCAAAATCACCTTAAATTTGAAAGTGAAAGAATTGATTTTATTCAATATAAAGTAGAGGTTTAATTTGATCAAATATAAAATCTCGATTGGGTAAACATCAAGTATCTATTTTTTTTATTTTAATATTTTAAAAATTATTAAATTTTTTATTGAAAATTAATTTTTTATTATTTTTAAATTATTTTGATATATTAATATAAAAAATAATTTTTAAAAAATATAAAATATTATTTTAATACATTTAAAAAAACACATTGAAAAAAATAATTATTATAATCCCAAACACCCCTCTGAACCACTCAAATCGGGTTCGGTGAAAAAGAACATCTTCATCTCCCTAGTACACAACAACTCACGTTCAGGCAAGGACAGCAGAAAGTCAATGTCTTCCTCTTTCTTGCCATCGACATCTTTTGCAACTCAAAGGAGAACATCCCAGAAATTAGGAAACCCAAAAACTGCCGGACCCCTTGATCCGTGTATAACTCCTGCTCCAAATCCCAGACCCATCTTTCAGTTTCTAGCTTTTGGATTGATTATATTCCTCGCCTTGCTTCAGTTACTACCTGCCACTCATTTTCGAGACCCATTCGACCCTTTTAGAAACTGGGCTCCTCTCCATTCCAATCCTTCTTCTCCAGTTAAGTTCAGTTATGCTCATTTTTTTATATAGTTGGAAACTTTTTTTGTACTTGTGTAGTGATCATGATTGATGCTTTACTGTGTGTGTACTTGTGACTAAATAGTTCTGTTTTTTACTTTTACATTTTTTATGGTTATAGTTGAGAGAGTTTAGGGATGCAAGAAATGGCGATGGAGGTGGAGATGATGGAATGGTGCATGTTGTTTCATGGATGGATTGTTTAGACCTCAGAGCTCTTGCAGTTCTGGCAAATTCAACTCTGTCAAGCTCAAGGTTTGTTTCAACTTATGGAAGATGATCCTTCCATTGTTGTCAATTTAGTAACTGATTTGTGGATAAAACTTGTATTGTTAGTGTTGAGAAAGGGCTTAATTTAGCTACTGCAAATTTTCAACACGGGATGTTATATCCTTTGCATGTTTATTGTCTGTATCAATATTTTAATTTCATGCTGTGTATTAGAGTTATTGTTTTACCTTTTTCATTGGCTTATTCAATTGCTTGTTATTCTTTCTAGTGGGAGTTTAAACTTGGTGCAAAAGGCTTGTTATTATGTTTTGTTGATCTCGTTTCTCTTTTCTTGTTGATGATGATCAGCCATCCAGATTTGGTTTTCTTTCATTTCTTTATTCCTGGAGGGAATGAAGACAAAGTGTCTTTCTATAAGTTGAAGGTCTTGTTTCCACATTCAAACCTTGAAATTCATGGGTAATTACGTCTATTACTATTATATTTTCTAACTTAATAATTCACTCGGAGAGGGTGTAAATGATGTTGTGGTGAAATATTGTAGGCAAGAGCAGGTTAAAGAAATAATGAGGACTGTTTTTTCTGGGGGACAATATGCTGAACCCAGTTATGAGGAAATAGTACCTTTTATCATACCCACCGTGCACAATTTCTTGAGAAAATTCATATATGTCTCAGCGAATGTAATTATGAAGGTTAGTTCTATACGTTTAGTAGTCGCCTCTCGTTTTCTGTATTGCTAGTGTTTATAGTGTTTTTTCCCTGCTTTGTTTATCTTTTTGATGAAATGGGGTGTTCTTTTGAAATGTAGAAATGAGCACAAATGAAGCTGAAGAAAATAATAATCTAAACTCCTTGTGATTTTCACTTGGGATAAGTGGCATCAAGATTTACGCTTTTTTTTGGTCAGAGGATAATTCATGATATTATAAACGGCAACAGAGTATTTATCCAGATGATATTTGTCCTGAAAGATCAGTGTCATCAAGTTCCTTTACTTCTAATGCAGGCTAGAGTTGAAGAACTAATTGGAGTTGACTTGAACAACTATGCCATAGCAACAGCTGAAGACTGCTCCCAAAGATTAAAAAATTATGTGAATTTAGATGTGTTGGATGCTATTCAGAGATCGGCTTCAAAGGCATGGGTATCTGAGACATCTTATGCTAAGGATTCTTGTTTGCCAGACTTCAGTGTACTAGTTATTAATGCGAGGAAATTAGAAAAAGATTTTGTCGAGATCGTCTTATGGTGGAGCAAAGCTCTGAATTTGAGGGAAAGGTTTCAAATTCTCCTCTATTTCAGATTTCCTTTCTACATTTATGAATCTGACATGGTACCAGTTCACCTTTTGAGCTTAATTTTTTGAGCAATGTGTTGTTTTACCAGTAGGAATTTGAATGTTTAAGGGTTTGTGATTATTTCATCAGTTTGTCGAGTGGTGGGATAAAACAATTGCAATATAAAAGGAATTCAGGATTAACTTTAACATTCTATGGAGTGTTGATGCGCTTTTAAGTTTCATTTGTGAAAACAACAGGGCCATTTTGGCAGGGTGGTATATAAAATGTCAAACGAAAACAGTGGATAAAGCTTCTAAATGCTGTTATTTTTCATACTTTATTATCACCTGGCCTCATACTGTTTCATTTGTTTCTGATTGCTAGAGAACATATATTATTTCAAGGAATCACTCATCACTTCCCCTTTTTTTTCCTTTTTTTTTTGGTCTTGGGTTATTTGCAGGACCAATAAAAAAAATTTAGCCGTTGCATTAGCACTCTACAATAGTTATCTCAAGCTTTCTTCATCTTGGCTGGTCAAGGATTTCTCATTATCCCAAGTTAAGAACAGTATGATTATCCACTACGATGGGCCCAAGACTAGTTGCAAGGAATCCATCAATGGTACTGCCTCGGAATACAGTCATGGCAATGTCTGGACTCGGTACCTTCCTTCAACCTCAGATCGAATCTTGGGCAGCTAGGATAGGTACCTCTGTAGCAATGCAGAAGCAGGGCATGGGATGAAATTCGCCTTGAGATGTATAATAAGGCACTTGATGTTGTAAGTCAGATTGAACATGAAAATGTACGTCTTTGAGATAATTGAACATTTAATTTGTTTTTTTCTTTGCTCTGAATGGAAATTTTTTCCACAGTAAAATCGTTCTTTTGTTGTAGAAATTAGCCATTTTATGAAGGAATTTGATTACAAGTTTCTCTCATAGGAGCAGATTAGAAGCATAACTGTTGTATACTTTGGCTCTTATCTACTAGTATCAATTTTGACTTGAGCTGTTGAAGATTATTTGAGATTAAGAATCCTGTTAGTAGTACAGCATGATAGGTCTGAAGTTTCTGGAAAAATATATGTTCATCTGATGGGATGAGATTCTTGTGTGTAGCTAAATCATTGTGCACCTGGATAATTTAATGCTCGGTTCACTAGAGAAAACTATCAGTCATCTGATTTTCTCATAATTATCTTTCATGATGCTTGAAACATCATGTGGAGTTTCCTTGAGGTCAAACAGTAAAAATCAAGACAAGAAAACAGTCAGTCCGAGATAGTCGAGATAAATCCAGGAAAGGAAGCATAGACTGCCATGCAATGTGTTTAATGCAGTAAGAACTTCAGCCTGATTCTTCTGGATTTTTATTTGAGCTTAGGGATTGTTTATTTAAAAATAAAAAATAAAAGTAGCCGTTGGTTCCAAGGTCCTGTCTTCAATTGTTTTTATTTCCCTACAAACTTCGCAAGTTTTTTCCCTTTTGTCTTCTCTTAGTCCCATTGGAATCCATTTCACAGCCGGTAAGCGTGGCCGCAATCAAATCATATTCTAATTTCCATCAAAGTCCCATCTGCTCTGCTGATTTTCGTAATTCTGGGGGAGATACTTCTTCATTTTCGGTTGATGCTTACCTATTATGTCGTAACCAGAGCCCGTACTATAGTGGCATTAAAATAATTCTTAAACAGATTTCTAAAGAAAGTGCAATGGAATGGTAGAAAGAAATGTTTTTATTCAAGGACATAAGTAGCATGCTGACTTGCACACTTACTGTCCTACATCCGGCACGATTGACTACAAGGTTAAGCTTTGTTTAACAATGCAGCAGCCATGAAATGTGAGGATTTATGATGGCTAAATTACTAAACATATCTTGTATTTTGAGCAAGAAAATACTTTATACATATAAAAACATGAAATATTACAAGTTTGTCATCCAACATGTGTTATGATATTATCCAAAACGCTCTTGTTTTATAATAAGATGCCACTTTATTTCAACAAAATTTCTTAGCATGGGGCGATAAGATGAACTTCCACATGTGGACGTTTATACCGGGAGTTCAACACCTCAAATTCGGAGGAAAGTTTACAAGATCTAGAGGGAGTTCATAGTATGCTAAATTAACTAGCTTTCCGTTTTTTGATAAAGAGGCTAGCATAACCGTGTCTTTCTTAGTATTTTCACGTTGTGTTGATCGACTTCGGAAATTTCGAAGGCATGCATAAACAAAACTGACATTTATTATATTCAGATGAGAGAGTTCCGCCGCATGTGTGAAGCCCAGTCAAAGGCCTGCAAGCTCCAACAAAGTCCAAGATTTTGCGTTGGTGCTGTCTTTCTCAGAAAAGATTAGTGATGGTGAAAGTTTAAAAATTTATGAAAAATCTCAATGAGCAAAGAAATGGTTTAATTTAAAAGGCAGAAATTTCCAATTTGATGTGGGATGTTATCAGCACCCACTTTTTCATGTTAGAGTTCTGACAAAGTTTGGATGGAGACAACTTACACTCACTTGGCTATTAAAATCATTAGGGCTGGTCTTGAAAATTCTGGTTTTGGTGTTGGTGAAATGAAAAGGCACTTTATATTTTCTTATAGTTGAAGTTCTGTTTTCTATATCATTCTGCGTTAACAGAAATTTGTGTAGCGAGAATGATGCGGGAATCATGTAGGAGACCAAAGGGGAAGGTAAGATGGAGCAAACTGTATTCATTTTCATGCTTTAGACGGCAAACATCCGATTCTGATTCTGATTCTGCTCAGGAGTTCATTGGCCAGCCAGGATTTTCTCGAGTGATTTTCTGCAATGAACCTCAACTGCACAAGAGAAAACCTTACAAGTACACAAACATCGGTATCCACAAGAAAGTACAATGCTGTCACTTTTCTACCCAAAGCACTTTTAGAGTTCCGCAGAGTTGCCAATTTGTATTTTCTTTTGACAGCAGCGTTGTCTATCACTTCTTTGGTTCCTGTTAAACCTGTAAATTTTGATTGCTCCATTGGTTTTTATGGTGGGAATCAGCATGCTCAAAGAGGCTGTTGAAGATTGTTATTGGTTTCCGCAGGTAACTTGAAGCAAAACATGGCATGAATTCTGATTTTCTCCTCGTATCATTTGACAGTTCTCATTTCTCATCAATTATTATCCGTCACTTTATTTTCCATTACCCTGACATTTAAGAATTTTTATATTCTTACTTTAAAGTGAAACTTAGATAGATTTTCATGCTCTGATTATGCTATCATTAATTCTCCGCAGGACTTGAACGTAAACACTCGAACTGTAAAGGCTCGTACAGGAAATGGCTTATTTGTGGATAAATTGTGCAGTGGACTTTCGGTAGGAGATGTTGTTAAGGTTAACAAGGATGAATACTTCCCGAGTGATCTTCTTTTGCTGTCTTCAAGCTATGAAGATGGTGTTTGTTATGTAGAGACTTTGAACCTTGATAGAGAAACGAATCTGAAAGTCAAGAGATGTTTAGAGGTCACACTTGATCTGAATGAGGATGCCAAATTCAGTGAACTCAAAGCTACTATCCGTTGTGAGGATCCCAATCGAAGCCTTTACAATTTTGTGGGGAATTTAGAGTTTGATAACAAAATGCACCCCTTGAGCCCTTCTCAAGTACTTCTAAGAGATTCAAAACTTCGAAACACCGATTATGTATATGGAGTCGTGATCTTCAGCGGGCATGATACAAAAGTGGTAGGGAATTCCACAACGTCGCCATCAAAGCGAAGCAGGCTTGAAAGAAAGACGGATAAAGTCGTTAGAATAATACAAATCAAATTTTGAGACTTTATTTAATAGCTTTATTGGCTTAAGATAATTCTTTGATATAGTATTATAGTCTTGATAATTAAGTGGTCACGAGTTCGAATCTTACCATCTTTATTATTTGATAAAAATTAAGTATAAGGTAATGTTGGTTTGTGCAAGTTTCAAATCCAAAGAACTTTAACTTGAAGAGGTGTGTTAGAAAATAATATAAATCATATCTTGGAATCTCACCTAATTGGATTGAGATGCTTCTTTGATAAAAGTCATCTGCCTACTTTTCTCTATACATGTTCTGATTTCGCTGGTAACTTCCGCCAGGTCTGCTGTGGTCATCAAATCTGATATGGGTCAATCGTGGTACCTTCTTTTGGAAGATTCTGATCCACTCTTCAAATCGTCAAAGCCTGTGAAATCAGGTTTTCTACAGTGCACAAGGGCTCTCATATTTCTCTGTATGTCTCCATCGAAGCTGTCGAAGTTCTACAAGCTATGTTCATTAACAAGGATATACAAATGTATGATGAAGCAACCTGTAAGTCTGTCCAAGCTTGACCTTCAAAATTGATTGAAGAACTTCGGTCAATTAGAAATCTTTGTGTCAGATAAAACTGGAACTTTGACTTGTGATCACATGGAACTTCAAATTTGATTGAAGAACTTCGATAGGCTTGCAGAAAATGGTAGGGCATAGTAAGAATCAACAACTTCACACCTTTCAAATTATGCAGAAGATGGATTTCGAACTCTAGCATTTGCTTACCGAACACTTGAACAGGCTGAGTACGAACATTGGAACTCACTATTTACGCAGGCAAAGACGACAATAGGTCCTGAGAGAAGAATTACTGGATCAAGCAACCGAAAAAATAGAAAACGAACTAATTCTGTCGGGGGTTGCTGCTGTCAAAGCCAAGTTGCGGAAAGGGGTTAGCTTTCTCTCTTTCTGAGTGAGTACATGCGAGGGATTGAAAGTTAAACATTTTGTTTTATGGAACTGATGCATCATTCTTGACTTCACATTAGGTTCCAGGATGCATAGATAAACTTGATCAAGCGGGGATGGAAATATGGCTGCTCACTGGTGACAAGAAGGAAACTGCAATAACTATCGGGCGAGGTTTATGAACGTTTCTTAAGAGAGAAAAGTCCCTAAAGGAAAAGAGAAGAAATGTCGAGATCACCCTAAAGTGTCATTTTTTCTCTGTTCTGCAGATTTTCTCGCAGCTTACATCTGCAGAACATGAAACAGTTTCATGTATGTTTGAGCAAAGAAACTGAGTCCAACAGCCAACCGAAGGTGAAAACTTCAAAGAGAGATGCTATTAACAGCTTTTTTCCATTTGTGCACCATCTCAAAACTGAGAAATCAGTGGAAAAGATAACGTAATGTCATGCAAACTCCAAATACACTTAATGAGGAGCTTTTTTTTTTCCTTGCTGTGTCTTCCTGTGAACTTGGTTGGTAATTGCAGATTTTCTTTGGTACTAATAGATTGCCTTCTCATAGTATTTCAGGCTACGAAGGAGGATATTGTGCATAGAATGAAAGTTTCAAGATTTTATTAGAAAATAATATAAATTATATTTTGAAATTTTAAATCTAGTGGATTGATCAATCTTTCATTTCTTCCTAAATTTATATTCAAAATTAATTATACACCATGTTTTAACCAAGAAAAGAAACTATTTTTTCTTCCTTGTAAGAAATAAAGGAAAACCTTGGTATAATCAGTAACCTATATATCTCCATCCTTAACGGAGTCCCAAAATAAAATATTTTATCAATTTAGTCTTAAATGTTTCAGACAATTCTCAATTGGAATTTTCTATCAATGTTTACTTAACATGTCTATGCACATTATGCTATAAAACGATGCTGTTTGTAAAACTTGTCCAAAAAAATGATAGATATTGATAAAAGGATCCAGTCGAGAAATGTCCAAGACGTTTCTCGGACCTAATTGCTAAATTATTTTGTTTAGGGACTCAGATGATAATAAAGTGGCTAATTTTAGGTTTTTAAAAAATGATTTGAAGTAGAGAAAAAAAAAAACAAATTCTAATTTAACGGACTGCAACTGTCCAGCTGCCATAACCTAAACGCCTCCATTTCCTCTCTTCCTAGGGTTTGCTCGCTACCTCAGAACACAACCACTGCCACCACCCCACCGCCATCTCCTCCACCTGCGGAAGCATCCGGGGCTAAATAATCACAAAACCTCTCACATGGATAACAGAGGAGAAACTTTGGTTGATAACAGTCCCGAAGACATACGCTGGCTCTGTAACCTGTCAGAATCGGAGCTTGTAAGTTAAACAGGGATTTTCTCATTTATTTCTTGCTCGTATAATTCATGATGAATTAAATAGTTTTATTTTTTAAAATTTCTGTTTGCAGGATATGCTTATTACGTTAAAATCATTAATTCTTCATCGGGCAAAGGTACTCGGTCATGATGAACTTGCCAAGAAATTCGATTCGCCGACGCTTCGAGCCGTCGGTATTTTTTATGCTTTTTTTTTCTTTTGTTTTTAATTAATTTTTATCGATTGTAAATTGATATGGAGTTATGGTGAACTGTTGAAAGTTTAATTCAGAAAATAATTCATGTGACGGGAAGTTGCGCTGAGCCAGCTAGGTGTCTTTCCGGGTTTTATTTGACCTGCACCAGAAGGTGTGCGCCAGAGTTTCTCACCATAAAAGAAAAATATTCATGCATGCTGTGCAATTTTTGCATTCCAGTCGTGTGTGTGAAACATCTGTGCTGAGAATTTGATTCTAACTCGCCACGCATGTATTGTATGCATGGCCGGAATGCGATGCTCATGACATGTGTGACTATTGCTAGTGTTGCTCTGAGGTCTTTCTTGTTAAGTTGTCTTATTTATTTGTTTGTTTGTTTGTTTGTTTGTTTGGTGTACAGGATTCATTTTTATTAGGGTTTGTACTCTGTTTGACTTGTTCTCAATGGCGATTGACATTAGAACTGGAGTAAAATGTTGTGAGATTAATTTGGTGGCCGCATTGTTAGAGCTTGAGATGCTTAATGTTATGTGGCCCTAACTTGCATTCTAGTGTCATTTATGACCTCTGCTACGTCCTCCAAACCCAATTAGTAGTTGAGAATCCACTGAATCTTCTAGCCCTTTAAGGATCACATTGCAGTGCTCGTCTCTATAAGCTTGTGAACACAAACATGATGTCCAGATTCCAATAAAAAAATTTGATTATTGTGACCCTCTGATTGTCGTAGGTGTTTGATATGATTAAAAATGAAGGGTAACTGAGTATGATGAAAATTGGTCACTGAGTGGTGCAGTTGTAAATTTTTCAGGCTGCCAAGTAACTGCATGGCTCAAGTCCTGAAACTGCAATTGCGAATCACTCTTTATCATTTTCTTAGAATCCTTCTTTGGCAGCTCCAACACTAAAAAAATGCCCTTACATGCCGAATATAATAACAGAATGTCTGCATCATTTCCCTGGCTGAATGCACCTTCCTTGTAACTCGAATCAATTCTGTGAAGTTTTCAACTTTTATGGTGGCTAAGAAAGTGTTGTGTTTTCTCTGAGCCATATGCAGGGCTCTTTTTGATGGAATATCTGAAAGGAAAGGTTAAAGATTTATCACATGTTCAAGGCTTGACTAAGCTTGCCGCATTCTCGGATTGTTGCAATCTATTAAAAGGTAATCCTGGGGACGACTCCAGCATTGAAGAGCTGAAGGCTTCCATCGATATTGATGAAAGAAGGAGACCAATCAAAAGGTATTAAGTATCTCAAAGTGCAGTTGTTAATGACTTAAGTTATGATTTATTCTGGTTAGATTCTTGGACCTTGCTGATAATTCTACAACTATTTTTTTATCAATTCATTTACCTACCTTCATTGGAAAATTGGAATTATATTGGTGGTGATGCTTTAAAGGAAACAAGTCATGATTTTGTGCAAGATTTGTACTAAGAACACCATGATTATCATTCTAGATTTAGTATCTAGTTTTTGTCGAAGATTTGATCTCTCTGTCTTTCCTTGTGCTTTTATTCATGCCGCTACAAGAACTTTCATCTAAAACTACATCCAATTGATCAGCATCCGGTTCATTTTGTTACTTTGATTTTCCTGAAGGACGATTAATACTTGTTCATTAGTTTAGAGAAAATGCTTGAGGGGTTATGTACTTGCTGAGAGATTTTGTCCTTTATTTCTGTGTGGTCAACTGATACTGGTTCCTGCAGATTTTAAGTTAAAATTAAAGGTGATGTTCGCGTTTCTTTGGCAAACTATGGATTTTTTTGCAGCCCTATTATCACTTCCTTTACAACCGAAGTCTACATCCTTGAAAACATACCCAACCACAACCATACAGGCTATGTAGTCATTGTCATTCATGTTTCCTAGATTGCAAAATCCATCTTGGACAATGAATCAGTTTCCTGCAAATTGAATATGTGAAAAGGTTTTTCTGGACACCAGTGCCTATCATTAAATTGAGTATACGTGGCATACATTTTTTTTTTCTCTGCTGATTGTTTGTTTGGTGGTTCCTTGCTGAAATTTGTGGCTATGAAAACAAATGGTATTGATAAAGTTCTACTGTCTACCCATGATTTCTCATACATTTTGTTAATCTTTCTGTTAATCGATTTTTTCACAGAGCAGGTGAAGAGGCAACCAAACAGAAGAAACAGAGATTATGACATTATGTCAGCATATCAAGGCAACACTGTTGACTAACAGCAGTTAACCAATTTCTCAGAGGAAGGCAGGCTTTTTGCTGATGTTGGCTCCAAAGATGCAAAACTGTATCTCTATTATTTTTGCCACGAACTAGTCTTTCTACCCTCCTTTGTGGAGCTTGTATGTGAACATGGGAAGATCTATATATAAAGCAATCTAAAAAAAAATCTCCAATAGATTGTTATTAATTGAGATATTGACCAGTTCAATCTAGAAATGCAATCTTAATTTTGGTGCAGAGCTTGTTCATTGTTTTCAAGCCAATATACGTATTTTATAAGCCATTTATCTGAGAATCCTGGTGCAATAAGCTTTGTGCAAACCATTTATCTGAGATGCAAATCAATTTGGATTATAAGCCATATGAGCAGCTATGGAAGCCATTCGGGTGAAAAAGCAAACACAAAACGCAAGACAAATGCCGAATTCAAGATCACCATGGAAGTCCAGTTATGGTCCGATCGAGTTCTTCTGGGTAGGCCAACTGTTGTCCGAGTTCTGGTGTGAAAACTGAGATTGGATTTTGAATCAATATGTATGCCACTCTTGAGCTGCATGGCTTGATGAGCTATTTCATAATGGGGATTAAGGATTCATGGGATTCTCGGGGTGGGGAGGGGACAAGAGTGGGGATGTGATGGAAGAAGCCACTGAAATACATCGAACAGCCTTTTGAGGGAGTGGGCTTTAGTCATTTCTTCATTCTTTCTCCTGTTGCGACCAGAGCATGATTTTCTTGTTGGCCGTGCTTGTTTTTTTTTGTACCAACAAACGCATGGCAATAAGGGGCCATGAGGGCCCTCTTGCTCTTTAAAGATCTTGAAAGGAAATGTCAATTTCTCCTTTCACGTACAACAACATTTTTTTTTTTCAATGTCTAATTATAAAACATTATTTAATATCCCAATTCCTAATCCAATAGATTGCTTCACCTAAAGAAGCAGTTCATAAGTTGAAGAAGTGTTTCCGGCCAACCCTAATTGACACACACTCTGCTTCAACAAGTTAGCGACAATGGAGAGCCTCTCTCGTGGAATTTCTATTTGGAAGGGAGTTAGCTCCCTAAGCCAGAAGAATCAATTTCTTCTCTCCAAAGTCAAACTCTCCATCCCCTTTATCCCCATGCTTTGTAACATCCGAAGACAATATCATAAATTAGCGCCATTCATCCAAAGTTTGTTCGAGGCCAAAAGAAATGATTAAAGATACACCACTGTCCCCCCTCGCTCTCCATATCTTTCTTTTTTCCTACTTTTCCTCCTCGTTTATTCCAAAATTTCACCTACAAGCTTCCATTTATATATATATGTATATATATGGAGACAATCACCGAGCAAGTAGACGCCCGAGACAAGGGTTGATCAATGACAACGCAAGGCTCTTGAAACCATTGCAATTACTTGAATGGTAGTGTTATGAGGTACCATCAGGGGGGGAAAAGAAGTGGATAAAAAGCTGGATAGGTCTACAAGCCATGCGAAGGGATCTTATCGTATCATAACCTTGTACAAGATTATAGCATGGTGTCGGTTTAAAAACGAATAAACGTACACTAATCACTTTTAATTAGTGGATAATGGACAGGGGACCTAAAAAAGATTTACTTAAGCATCAAGGCACCCTCTCCCAATGATGTTATCCTCCTATAAAATTTATTCCCTCCATGAGTTCACCCAAGACAGGAAGATGGCTACTGTCTCGGATGGAAAAGCAATTCCACCAATGAAAAATGGAACTCAAATTCTACTTTGAAAATTACTCCTATATATATAGTATTATTAATTGATTAACAAACAAACATGGCCTTATGACTTTGGGCTGATTAGCAGAGGGAGGTATATTTTAAAGGTCAATGTCATTACATCATTTCTGTGATCTTGTTCATGTTAAGCTCCAGGCAGAATCTTTCAATTGAAATCAATCAAGGGAAAATCTTGGTGACAGTGCTCATTCGACCACTCCTATTTCTTTCTTTTTTAATATGAAGCAAAAGGGCAAGGGGATCCCCGTCTCTTTCCTGCTATGATTCAAAAGAAAAGTGTAAAGTATCCCTGATTATATATATATATTACCATATATTTATATATTATTTTCTCCCTGTAAATATTTATTAGTAATTTCCTGCCGGCCGATATTGGAATAAGTTTTATGATTGTATTTTATTGTACAAGTAAAATTGATTTCCAGTAACAAAATTATTACAGGCCTGTCATTATCCTTATCCTCAGGACAAAAGGTAAGAACATGCCAGCATAACTTTTTTATCTGTCTGTTTCATTCTTCTTACCTTCCTATTTTATATTTCTTCGTGGTCAATTTTTGTTACCTCGTTATGGATGGCACGGAACCTCTCTCTAGAGTGTGTACATTTTTGTGTTTAAATCTTTTTTTGGTTTTAAATAAGTTTTTTTTATAATTTTTTATTATTTTAATGTGTTGTTGTCAAAAATAAATTTTAAAAAATTAAAAAATATTAATTTAATATATTTAAAAACAAAAAATACTTAAAAAAAAGCGACCCCGTTGTTATAATCTCGAATACCACAGTAAAAAAAAAAAAAAAAAACCTTAGTGCTTCGTCTTCCTTTTGATACCCTTCAAATTTACAGAGGTAGGATGCAAATAACCACTGATTAATAGAGTACTGTTGCTTGTTTGTTAATCTCAATCACCATTAACTGAATGTTGCTCTTTACTAATCCCAAGAATTTTTCTATTAATGTATTGACCAAAGATGTATAGTTTTGGTTTCAGGACAGAAGAAGAGACAGAGAGAAATTAAACAGTAAATTTCCTTATTCTTCTTCGAAAGCATTTAACCGCACAAAATTGTTCAGAAACAAATTTAAAACAAAAAAAAAACAAATTTATTATTAAAAAAATTAAAACAAAATTTTAATATATTTTTAAGTAAAAAATACTTTAAAAAACAACTATTACCTCACTTTGAATTACCTAGCTGATAATATCACGATCTGGAGAATACATGTATCTCTAGTCACTATAAAATTAAACAAAACTTGATATATTATTAAAGAAATAATTAATACGTAAATAAAACTATGAGCTGACCACTTGCCCTTATCAAACACGCATGTAACGTATATGCATGAAGTGTTAGTGAAGAGTAGTTTGGGTGGATTAAATCATAAACTCGATCAAGTCTTCGTGAGAAATAAATTAATAAATTATCAGCGTTGGGAATATTTTGGTAATTAAGATGAATATTATTCCAAACATAAATAATTAAAAAAAAAGGGGGGGGGGGGGGGGAAGAAGTAGAAAGGGAAACGACTAAGAATTAAACTCTCAGCAATTCTTAATTTTGTATACAAATCCTTGGATCCTAAAAAGTAAAGAGCTAGCTCCAGCCCTCGTGTTTCATGGCATGCAGTCACTTGGCTGGACTAGCTACACCAGATCAGTTACCTTAAAAACAAGTTCGACCATAAAAATTATTTGTAGAAACTTGTCATTCATGTTACACGATCTTACACTATGTATCTAACATCCTCTCGTTGTATGCCTTTTGTTTCAATGAGAGACTTTAGCATCCTTGAGTCTTTTTTTTTTTTTTTACCTTAACTATATAAGAGCATACATGCTAGTGTAGGAGTCCTCGATCTTGAAGCTTTATTGGGTGGACTAGTCAAATATTTACTTCCAAATTTGCTTGAAAGCGCAATTGTAAGTTCCCACCCACGAGGAAAGAACCCTTTCACACTATATATATATATTATGGGAATTTAACCTCTCTTTTTTAGATTTGTGTTTTCTCTCGTTAATTTTCTTGAGAAACTTTTTTTAATTAAAAACAATTTGTTCCCTTTATGATTAAATTTTTTTTGAAAAAAATTTATTAATTAAAAAAAATAAGGTTAAAAATAAGGTATTCATGTGGCCATTGAAAAGATTGATGAAGGAAAAGTAAGGCGTTGATTACTCTCCTAATTGGAATTTGGAATTGGAGCTTAAATAGAAATCGACTAAAATTAAATTTTACTCTTTTTTTTTGTTTAAAATTAATGTTTTTATATTTTTGGATTGTTTTGATGTGCTGATGTTAAAAATAAATTTTAAAAATAAATAAAAAATTATTTTGATATATTTATAAACAAAAAATACTTTGAAAAGTAACTGCTACTACAAAATAGTGATTGTCAATAACGACAATGCAAAAACTTTGAGTGAGAATTTTATATGATTGATGAGGGTTGTTTTGGGGCTAAAATAAGAGTATCATTTCTTCTATATTGGGACCCTCTTTGCTTTGAATTTCATGCCTTTTATTGTTTCTAAAAATTTGAAATTCTTGTTGCTGCCTCTCCTTTTCTTTATACCAACCGAAAGAGATTGTCGTTTTTTTTTTCCCCTTCTTCCAACGCTAGAAAGGATATCTCTATATGGGTTGACTAAAACGACTGTATACCAAAGGAACATCACTATAACATCATCACCAATATGCAATATTTCCATTGCTTTGACCAGAAAAACACCTAATTAAATTGTCTCTAAGCGGCGGGTTCTAGATTTCTTCCTCCATGATAGAATAATTGTTTCACCTAATTTACCTGCCTAGGTGAATTTCTTCTGTTCCTCCAAGGGATGCAAAGGAGTGTAATTGTTCCATCATCCAATTGCGTTTTCTTGGATGGTGAGAGTTAGTTGAGTGATTGAAGACACGGCTTTGAAATTACACAAGACAAATGAACGATGGCTTACAAACCAACGTTGTCGGATTGACATCAAATTAATTAAGACCACTTAATTAGTTCTTGGGAATTTTGTGTCTGCTCTTTTTCTCGAAACTAACCCCCCTTTGTCATAGCCAAATTAACTCTTTGTTTGCTAAATTTTAGGCTAAATTTGTATTTCAAAATCCTTGATGATATATGAAAACGATGTTTTGCCCAAAGAGAAAATGACATGGCGGAAAAATTCCATGTTCTTAAAGTATATATTTTAATTTAAGTTAAACCCGGGGTTACATAATTATGACAATTAGTAAAAATTTCATGAATCTTCAAATCTTTTATTTATAATGAACAGTCATCGATCCCTTTCATTATCTACTTTATTTATAATAATCCCAGTACTCTATATATTTTAAAAATATATATAAAATATTAAGAATATAAATAAAAGAATATCTTCACTTGATATTTTTTTTATTTGTATTTATCTATTTTTATAAAGTAGATTTCATTGAATAATTAATATAGTATCACTAGTCACAGCAGCATGAGCAGCATAAAAGATACTACGTACCATATCAATAGCTATTCAAATAAGAATTCCTTGATTGAAATCACCGCAGTGTTCTCAAGCTAGCAAGACAGTAAAAAGTTGATATAATGAGCCTCAGTTATAGGCAGAAAACTAGAATCCATGATGGTAACTCGATTGATTTTGATTAAGTGTGAAAACAATCATATCAAAACCTAATGATGACGGCCATTGAGATCATCAAATTGAAGACATTAATTATGAGTTAGTTAGGAAATTATGAAATCCTTATGTAACCATCAACTTTTAGAAATGTAAGACCGTTTACTACTTTCTAGGACTTGATTAAAAATGATAAATCACCTTGGTTTAATTAATCCTTTGGTAACACCTAGCTAGCTAGCACTGCAGCCCTACATCGATCCTTTCCATGATAGGGCTCCTGCAGCGCCCAGCGTTTTGCGTTGCCTTTTCAAAAGCATACCATAAGGTAGCGGTTGGTTGCATCTTTAGTTTGTTTTTTTTT
>Ga0325414_1002499_pt1 | contig 18699 bp, 9 predicted proteins | sample PopdelMetagenome_8_FD_206183 | JGI IMG/M metagenome (GOLD analysis project Ga0325414, IMG submission 206183) | Populus deltoides microbial communities from Bellville, Georgia, United States - Leaf-PdKOR-R3 | ecosystem: Host-associated > Plants > Phyllosphere > Phylloplane/Leaf | place: USA... | reverse complement strand
TCAATAATAATAAAGTAATTATACTATACAATAAAAATACAAATAAACTATTAACAATACTTTAAAAGACATGGGAAAGTATTGTAGCTTTTCCCATGCCACAAGTTTTTTTTTTGTTTTTTTTCCTTACATTTTTTTTTCGTCCCCCCCCTTTTTTTTGGGCTTTACATGTTTTTTTTTTCTTTTTTTTTCTCACAAGATTGTCTTTTTTTTGTGTTTTTTTTCAAAATTATGTTTGTCGATTTTTTTTAATATGGAACTATTTGAAAATTTAGTTTTGTAGTTTTTTGTTTTAAAACATTCTGGATTACTACAATATTTCCCTACATGGCCTTTTTTTATGAATTTTTATGAATTTTTTTTCTAAAATGGTCTTTGTCGATTTTGTTTAGTAGTTTTTTTTTTAAACACTGTGAATTATTACAATTTTTCCCCATATGGTTTTTGTTTTGCTACAGTTTTCCTCACATGTTTTTTTTTTTCCAAAATTATCTTTGTCGAATTCTTTTTTTAATATTGAGATGGTTGAGAATTTAGCTTTAACTTTCCCTACATGTTTTTTTTTCAATTTCTTTTCATTTTGTTTTTGCTTTTTTTCCCCAAAAGTGTCTTCTTTTGTTTTTTCATTTTTTTGTGTTTTTTTTTCAGAATTTTTTTTGTTGATTTTATTTTTTTAATAAGGAGCTGATTGAAAATTGAGTTTTGTATTTTTTTCTTTAAAACACTGTGAATTGCTACAGTGTTTCTCCACATGATTTTTTTTTATTTTTTTATGATTGTTTTTTTTTCAGAATTGTCTTTGTCGTTTTTTTAGCTTCGTAGTTTTTTTCTTTAAAACACTGTAGATTGCTACAGTGTTCCCCCGCATGATTTTTTTTTTGTTATGATTTTTTATAAAATTATCTTTATCGATTTTATTATTTTTAATATTGAGCTGGTTGAGAATTACAACTGTAGATTTTCTTATGAAACATTATAGATTGCTATAGTGTTTCCCTGCATGATTTTTTTTCCTTTTGTTTTTTTTTGTTATGATTTTTTCTAAAATTTTCTTTGTTTATTTTATTTTTTAAATATTAATTTGGTTAAGAATTTAGCTTTATAGTTTTTTTTTTGAAAACATTATGATTGCAATATTTTTTTTCATATAATTTTTTTTTAAATTTTTCTATAAATTCACAACAACACATAATTATCTTCCAAGCCCGCGACACCACACCTAGTTTAACCCCAAAGCTAAATGATTTTGCCAATAAAGTGCAAAATCGCAGTACCACCGTGGAAATTTCTTTTAACGTTTGTTTTGTATGTGTGTGTGCGCGAGCGCATGGCTTTGGCAGCGGTGGTAGTGATGAACGGAGGGCTCTTCTTAGTCAAGGAGTAAGCTTCTTTTATTTTTTTGACCATTCAATATTGTTTTTGTTTCATTTCATGCATGTTTGCAGCCTCTAGGTAGTCCATGATACCATTTCTGATATGTTCTGCTCATCGTTCTTGAGAAGTTTTTGAGTTTGGGTTGATTAATTATATATATTGTCAATTGATTGTGCTTGGATTGTTCAAGAATTGTACTTTGGATGTTTTCAGATTTAAACGTAGTCATCATCATGTTTCCATATACATAATTGATCAAATTAACAAAAACGGCACTTGGGTCGATTTCTTGTACTTACCAAGTGTTTGTTATTTTGGATATTAGTTTTCACATGACCTCTTATGATTAGGTGTTTCTTTAGATTTTTTTTTAAAATTATTATTGCTTGCTTACATTTCGGAATCATCTTATCCATTTACTTGCTATATTTCTTGAATTCTTGTGCTTGCAAAGGGAGGAAGAAAGAGAAATGATGCATCTGAGGATAATCAGTTCACAGACCTTGAGCATGGAGATGCAGTGCCAGTAAGTGCATTTCCTGTTAGCTGCTTCAGCTTCATGTCCTTGTAGTGTTGTTGAGTTGAGTGTTTAGATGCCAACTTCATTCATGAAATTTTCAGGCTGCAAATGTGGGATTTGGTCGAGTGCTTTCACTAGTAAGTCTCCTTATGGTGTTTCTTGCTGAAAGTAAAATATTATTGCTACAAATTTTTATTTTACCCAGCTTGTCTTGTCACATTACAGGCAAAGCCTGATGCAGTAAAGCTGATAATTGCTACGCTAGCTCTCCTGATTGCTTCCACATCAAGTATACTGATTGTGCGTCTTTTTGTGATTCTAGATTCTCTGTTGTGTTTACAATGATTTCTCTGGTTTTCAGGCGTGTATTTGTTGCCTTATGATCATAACATTTGGATTTCTCATGCTGCAGCCTAAGTTTGGTGGAAAGATAATAGACATTGTGTCGGGAGATATAGAAACACCTGAACAGAAAGCTGAAATAGAGAGAATTCATGGCCGAACTTTATTCTATTGATTGGGAAGCATAATATTTCTTTATAGAATCAGAATTCATAGGTCTAACTAGATCTTCTCCATCTATTCTAGATAACAATAAAGCTCTTCCCGAAAATGCTTTCTTTACCACGTAAGGGCCCTCATTGTTTGGCGTTCATTTACTCTGATCTTTTCCTAGTAAAGACAATATTTTCTTCAGTATAAGATCTCTTTCGTGGAATCCTCAAGGTTGGACCTTCTTGTCCTATGATTTGGCCATCCTTCTTTGGTATAGTTGATGATGGCAAATTGCAGCGATATCCTCTTTTCACTTATCAGATTCAACTCTTCATATCTAACTTTTACTCAATCTACCTCTTCTAGCTCAAAGTCTATCAATACTCTTAATGAGGAGATTTCAACTTCTAAAGGCATCACCGCCTCCATTCCATATACCAATATATACGGGGTGGCTCCTATTGAGGTTCGGATTGTGGTGCGGTACACGTGAAGGGCAAATAGCAACATCTCATGCCAATTCTTGTAGGTGACTACGATCTTCTAAATAATCTTCTTGACATTCTCGTCAACAACTTTTACTGCACCATTCATCTTTGGCCTATATAGTGAGGAATTGGAATGCTGAATTTTTCATTTAGTGCAGAGTTCTATTATCATCTTGCTATTGAAGTTCTAGGCATTATTAATCTTTTCTAGTGAACCATATTGACAGATCAAATATCTTTCCATAAATTTCTTCACCACTTTTTTACCTCCTCGTCATCCAAACATCTCAACAAAGTTTTGTCAGATGATTTCTTATACAAACTTTCCTCATCAAGATAAAAATCCATTGTCAATCTCCTCAAAGTCTTCTTGTTGATTTTGGATGCCTCCATGGGATATGTCTAGTTTTGGATGAAATTCTTGATATCATAGTACCAAGGGTTTCCATCTATTTCTCTTTCAATAATGAGCTGGGTTATTTCTGATATCAATGTGTACCGGCTGTACCTTATGCCCAAAGTCTATTCTAGCCATGGAAGCTAACGTAGCCAAAGCATCAACAAAATGGTTTCAATCCTTTTCTAGATGGGTGAACTCTATTTCCTTAAATTCTTTAGAGTTTAGACAGGTATTCTTGGTAAGGTCTCAACTGATCATCCTTGGTTTGCCATTTTTCTTTCACTTAGCAAATAATTAGCATTTTCCTTTCACAGCTTTCCTTGTCATAAATATTGTGTCATATTCAGCCATGTAATTCAACTTTTCCAAGAACCTTTATACATCCTTTTCAGTCTTGGGAGTTGGCATAGATTGAATAGCCTTTACTTAACCGGGGTCTACTTCTATCCCTTCATCACTTATCATAAATCCCAACAACTTCATAGATTTCACCCCGAATGAACACCTTGCATGGTTAAGCCTCAACTTGTACTTCCTTAGTCTTTCAAATAATTCCTTCCATATTTGGACATGATTCTCTCACTCTCTAGATTTAGCAATCATGTCATCCACGTATACTTTAATGTTGTGAAATAGAGCCACCATGGCCCTTTGGTAGGTGGCCCTAACATTCTTTAACCTAAATATCATAACTTAGCGAAAGGTTCCCTATGGTGTTACAAAGGTTGTCTTCTCCTTATCCTATTGTGCCATTTTTATCTGATTGTAGCCCGACAATCCATCTATAAAAGAATATATGGAGGTACAAGCTACATTGTCAACCAACATATCTATATGTGATAGAGGGTTTAAGTCCCTAAAGTCCACACAAACTCTAATTTTATCTTCCTCTTCGGGTACTACCACTATGTTGGACATACATTGCGGATACTTGACTATTTCTAAAAAACCAGCATTCCACTGCTTTTCAATTTCTATCTTTACCTTGATCAAGACATTTAGATTGGTCCTTTACAATCTTTGTTTAACCGATTTGCATCCTTCTACTAGTGGTACCCTATACAAACCAGGCATATCCTTGTAGGACCAGGAAAAAACATCTACATAATCTTTAAGTAGTGTAATCAACTCTTCTCTTTCTTTAGGGGTGATTGAAGTCCCTATCTTCAGTTTTTCTCTTATTTTTTTCATTGCCCACATCTATGGTTCAAATTCCTCTCTAGATGGGTTTTCAAGCTTGTTCATGTTGTCTTATTAATTTTTATGAATTCCCTAATGTTATTTTCATCCCATTTTTCCTCTTCTACAACAACTATGTATTCTTTAAAGTTTGTCCATTCATTCTTAGTATAAAGTGCTGGTTTTGTTTTGGAAGATTCACTTTTAGGGTTCCTGAAAGTGGAAAGTGATGTGTAAATGCATAGTAAAAACATAAAGATGAACTTTTAAAAATGCATGATCTCATTAAAAGGAAAAGTTTGGCTAAAAAAAAGATAAAATCCAATTGACATTTGGAACCTCGATTTAAAAAGGTGAAAAAGGAAATAACACAATATCATGATCAAACAAGTATTGTTGATTAAATTTCGAACACCAATGGAGCTTTTTGGGTCTCCTAATTCTGGAACATCTCTCCCTTGGCTAGCTTTTGAATGAAGATCTTGAGATTCAAGATGCTTTGAGCTTAGGCTTGTTTGGATGCAAAACGATATTATGGAGGTTCTAGTTTCTTTATGTGAGACATAGGGTAGGTTTACTACTTGGTCTCTAAAAAAAGTCTCTTGTTGTCCTAGTAATCACCCTCGTAATGGCAATATGGGGGTTCAACAGATAGTGGGATGACACATGTACCAATCACTATCAGTCTAAACACTCAGCAAAGAGTTGGGGTTTACACAAACTTAAACCTTGACTCAAGTCATAAGGCAAGCTACTAGTCCCCCACTTAACTTAAAATGTAATGTGTGTGCTCTCAAAAAAGAAAATAATAATAAAGTGATGAATGACAACACCCTGTATGACAGAATGTAAAGATGCATGCTAAAGCTTTTAGACAAAGTATCATTCATAGTAAAAAAAAAACACATAGCATAATAAAAAAAAACAATTACCAAGCTTAGTCCAAGGGTTGAGTCGCCATTCTGTCGCACGTCCCCCGTGCGGCGTTCGATGGTGATTTTTCGTTTGTTTTGCTTGATTGGTTCTTTGGAGTCACCACCTAGTATTATGGTCACTAGAAAACCTAATTGGTCTTTCAGAGATTCTACGGTAAGGGACTGGTTGCGTAAAGCGAAGGTATTAGCACCCCTATTACGCCCTACCTAAGGTAAGATGCTTGGTGTTTGGTTTGCCTTATAATTGCTATGGTGTTGGTGTTCTCTTAAATGGGTTGCTATGATGAATGGATTTGGGTTCAAAGTCTAAAAGCAAGAGCCCTTGGTCAATGTGGATCACACCCTTAGATATGTCTACAAAGTACTAAGGAGAACCAATGCAGATCTCTTGAAATCCGTGTTTGATTCAGACTAAATTTATAACCTATGATTTATGAGATAGGTAAGATAGAAATCCAAGGAGATTTAATGTGCTTAGGAACTCATTTTTTCCATTAGTACTTTAAGTGTTCGCGACTTGTAAATCGCAAGGAAAAAGAACAAATATTTAGAATCTAAGGAAATTCAAAGCGCTTTAAAAGCCTTTATTTGTCGTAGTGTTTTATACTTTCACAGCTCGTAAACCATGGAGTCAAAAATTGAATGTCCTCAATTATAATCGAGGTTTCTTTTAAGGATGTGTGATAACTTATTATTCCTAGAAAAATATTTTGGATATTAACCACTTAGGGTTTCTTTATCCAAACATTAACAGCGAATAATAACAAGTTATTCCCAATAATATTTTGGATATTCATCCCTTTGGGATTTCTTTATCCAAACATTAACGATGAATAACAGATGAATTCCCACCAAAATAAGATTTTTATATTTTTTGGAATATTGTCCAACACCCTTTAGAGTTTTACATACATGTTGTAAAATCCAGAAATACAAGAAAATAATTTTGTTGTGTTTAAGAAATCCATGCAGAAACATATTTTCAAAACTTCCAATATTTTTTTATATAAAAAGAACGTTCAAAACATATTAGGGTATTGACCGTATGCAATACACAAAAACATTTTTTATATTTCTTTTGTCAAAAACACAAACATTTCATTTAATCACAATTAAAATAAAAAAAAACTACATATTAGTCAAATTTTTAAGGCTTTAATAAATCAGTCATTAAATCCAAAAAAATATATAAAAACATGTTCTTATATTTTCACGGGAAATTCAACATAATTTTATTTATCCCTAAAATACTTGATCATATATAAATTAAAACTTTAAATTTTGTCTTTTTAATTTTATTATTCAATAACATAAAAAAATACATACACATACACATCCCTTTTTATTATGGTTTTCTCATACACCCATATGTAATTCCAAATAACAAAATTTTAAAATAAAACAAACACATAATATACAATTAAGAAATTGCAAAATAGACCCCCAAATATTCAAGAGTTGCAGAGGAACACTTCTGGGAATGCAGGAACAGTGGCGGCGCATTTGCTCCACCACTAGTGGCGCGTGGATTCACGCGCCACCGGAAAAAACGACGGGAGATCTGCAATGGCTTCCTCCCCTCTTCACTGCCCTCGCCGGCGGTGAAGATCACTGTCACCTGCTACAAGAGTAAAACGCATAAATAGCAGTTGATTTTAAGTTTTTTCTTTGTTTCGATCTGTTTTTTTTCTCTCTTTTTCACCGTTTTAGATCAGCTTTCCTCTCTACAGATCTATTATTTCCTTTTTCTTTCCCATTCATCTCTGTTTCAGGTGGCGGCAAGACCAAGGGGTCGCCGGCGACTAGGCTTCTGTTGGGTCTGGCCGGTGCTGGATGAAGAAGGCGCCGCCGCGGCTGACGGTGAAGACCGTGGGTCTGTGGCCGCTGAAGCTGCAATGGAGATGGTTGTGGGTCGGCTGAGTTAGCGGGAAGTGATGGGCTGTAGGTTTGTTTGGTTTGGGAGAGAAACAGAGGAAGAGAGGGGGGGCGACAGGTTTGGTCGTGGCTTAGTGTGGCAGAGGGCTGGTGTGCTCTTTGGTCGGCTGAGGGGAAGAAGAAAGCCAAAGGGAAAGGCTGGAATCAGGGAGAAGGAAGTATTGGTGCTGTGGTCAGGTGTCTGTGGGTCTGTGTTGATAGCAGGGAAAAAAATGCAGGGGAGCTCTGGTCTGTTTGGCTGGCGGCAGAGAAAGGAGAGTGAGGTGTTCTGGTGAAGGGGAAGAAACGACCAGGAGGTGGTCTGTGGAGGCTGAGCCACAAAGAGGGAAGGTTTGGTGATGGTTTTTGGAGGCTGTGAGAGGAGAAAAAGGTGGGGGAACTGGCGGCGGCTGTTTTTTTATTTTTTAAGAGATGAGGGGCTGCGACTAAGGAACGGAAACGAATTTAGGGTTTTTTATCTTTAGGGTTTTTTTTGTGTTTGGCTCCGCTTTTCTGAAAGATTGCCTCCTTGTGAATATTTTTCTTTTCGTTCAGTGCATATGGCTGGAGGTTCACTTATATAGAAAATCTTTACATGTGCTATTTAAAGAAATATTGCAATAATTATTACAGAGATTGTCTTCTATAACCAGCACCAACAAATCCTATATATATGGTATTTTATATTGCAGTGATTTTTTTCCATAACCAACACGAATCAAATCATATATCTATGATATTTTATATTGCAGTAATTATATATGATTCAATAATTATCTCATTGACACATTGCTTCCTTAATATTAGCCCTGATGCTTTATGTTATTGCCACACGTAAACCCTTATTATTTTTTATTTTTTTATTTTTGAAAAATTTATCAAAACGTGGGTCAAAAATTGGGTAGCAACAACTTGAATGAAGTGTTTTTGGGTTTATTTGAGTAAGTTATCAAACAATGACAACTAAATTTGATTTAATTTCTTATATTCTTGATTTTTTTTTTAATGTAGGGTTCTTATGAGAATTTGGGGATTTTGAGAAAAGTAGTAAACATGATGGAATTGAGGTAAAATAGTATAGAAATAGTGAATGTAAGTAGTAATTAAGAAAGAAATTGAATAATTTTGAAGAAAAGAACATGTAATTAAGGATGAGGAAATATAGGAATGAGGTTTTGATTGTTTTATGTTTTGAGAAATGATGTTCTTTATCTTATTTGAAGTATTCAAAATATGAACAAGTGAAGAAACATCATAAGAATGTGAAAAGAAGGAATAAATAAATGGTAAGAATAGTTCATGGGAGAATTCTTTAAGTGAGTTAAAAGAAGAAAATTGATTAAAACTATATATTGAAAATGAGGTGACAAATGAATGAAAAATTTGGTGTAAATCTCAATTAAATAAAAGATATTACGTGCTTCAAATTTAGGCACGTAGGAGAAATAATAATGGATTAATAATGTAGTGCAATTTGATTTATTCAGAAGTTGTTTCGGGAGCAGGGCATCAGGCAAGAGGAGCTGGGCCATCACGAGCATACGGTAGGTGATTCATCACTTTCTTTTAAAATTCAAAGTTTTATTATTAGTTATGAGTTGTTTATGACATGTTGATATGGAAGAAGTAGAAGAAGAAACTGCTGATATTATAATTGGGATGTCGGGTAATTAGTATAGAATTACCGGTTGGTATGGAATTACTAGTTGGTTATTATGAATTACCGGTTAATATGGAATTATCGGTTCTATTGGCTATTAATAAAGAATAGCTGGATGTTAGGTAATTCGTATGGAATTACCGGTTATATTGGCTATTTATAGAAAATAGCCGGATGTTGGGTAATTCGTATGGAATTACCGGTCAGATTGCCGGTTATATTGGCTATTTATAGAAAATAGCCGGATGTTGGGTAATTCGTATGGAATTACCGGTCAGATTGACTATTTATAGAAAATAGCTAGATCTTGGGTAATATGTATGGAATTACCGGTTTGATTGTTGGCTATTTAAGAGGGTTAGCCGGGTTTGAGGTAAAATTGTAAATTACCAAATTAAAAATTAAGCAATGAGTGTTGGTTACAGAGGTCCTATAAGTATAGGATTAATAAATTATGAATGGGTTATTAATGTTGATATATAGTAAGTTAGTGATGAAAGATAATTTGATATATTTTGAAGACTTGTGAACATAATAGCTTTATCATTTTTAATGTGTTATCTTCCTTATTTCTTATTAATGTTATGCATACAGGTTTTTCACGAGGTGATGCGGAGCGTTAAATATGGGCTTTGTGTTTTAATCTGTTTATTTTGTGGGATGTAATATATTTGCTTTATATTTAATTTGTATTATATGTAGATTGTAATATATGTATCATGAAGATGTTTGCTTTTGGTACTTATACATTTAAAAGGTATGAGTATGGAACTAATATTATTAAACTATTCGAAAAGAATATTGTAACGGACCCGACTGTATTACTTGATCAATGTTAAAAGATCCCAACATATTCTCTTAGCCTGAGGGTAATTTTTTTTTTTATCAACCAAAAATTCGGCAGAGTTTCGTTTGTATTTAGGACATCCCAAGTTATCGACCACTAGCAATTTATTCAATCAACCCATCATAACAAGGTCCCATAAATCTGGTCCTTACATTAATCATCATAATTCAACACCTCACCCAATCCACACAATATATATATATATATATATATATATATATATTATGTAGCTCAACTGGTCAAGTTCTGGATTTACTCTCCAAAGATCACCAGTTCGAGTGTCACAAACCTAAGAGCCACCGGAGACTTACCTTGTCATTAATTCTATTGTTTCTCAAAGTATGCAAGTTCGGTATTTTAACAATGTTTATGTTTTTTCTTTATTTAATAATAGTCCAAGATTTATTATTAAATGACGTTCATGCCATAAAGCTAATGAAAAACTGAGAAGAAAAACAAAAGTTGCAAATACCAAAAAAGAAAGGCCAAAAGGTAGTAAAAACCACACAATAATACATAGCAAGATTTTATAGCCAAAACTAACAAGACTTTACTTAAATCATAACATTAAACGATGAAAAACCATCTCAAATACTATATCCCAACCAATAATCTCTTTCTAGAAAACCAATTTATTTCTAACCACGATCAAGGATTCTCATCTTTTGGAGAATACATTGAAGAAGTGAGAGAAAAATAAAATAAAATTATAACAATCCCAATTCCATGATTACACAAGGAAATTATATTACTGAATTTTATGGGTAAATTTTTGTATATTAGTTTATTTCACATTTTACCAAAATTTCGACAGAGTCTCCCTTATACCGAGAGATCTCAAGTTATCGACAATTCATCATGTACACAATTCATGTTCATTCTATAATTACTACATATTTATGCCACATCGCAATCACAACCATTACTGGTCACAATATAAGAATTCCACATATTCATCTCAACATAAAATTTACAACATAAACTTGATTAGTTACATTAATATTACAAGCATAAAATAATAGAGCTCTTAAGTCTCAAGGATTAACATAAGGAAATACTAACAACATTCAAGTCGCATAATTAATTAAAATAAAATACATTAATATTCATTTCATTCTAAGTTCATACAAAAGAAGTAGAAATGCTAACCCCTAATTCATACAAAAGGAATTTTGAACATGAAATTCCTGATTCGTATAAAAGAATTAGAAGCGCTAATTTTCTAATTCATGAAAAGAACTAAACACCTAATGTTAAAGAATAATATAAATCATATTTTGGGACCTCACCTAACAGCTTAAGCTATTGGGTTGAGATGATTTTTTGACATGGTATCAGAGCCTTAATGACCAAGCAGTCATGAGTTCGAATCTCACCATCTCTATTTATGTAATAAAAATTAAGCACAAGGTAGTGTGGGTCTGTGCAAGTTTTAAGTCTAAAGGGCTTTCACTTGAGGGTGTGTGTTAGAGAATAATATAAATCATATCCCGGGATCTCACCTAACAGCTTAAACTATTGGGTTGAGATGGTTCTTTGACACCTAGGACACCACTCCTGACGTGAATGAGAAGGATCTGCATTATCAAAATATGAGAATAATTATATTAAATAAATAAAATACAACAAAATAATGGTGGGTCACAACTACATGTATCTATGTATGCAAGTACCCACTCAACCGGGCATAAACATGGTTGATCTGCAAAAGAAGAACACACGTAACGCTTCCTTTTCTACCTATAAAGCCTATCCTTCAACAATCTACTTATGGTTTTCTTTTTAATTATTAAACATTATTCTTCGTCGGATACACCCATCTCATTACCTTACCCCAAGTTCTGAAGGGATCGCTGCCGACACTACTAAGTCCTATTAGTGTCATTAGTTGTGTTTACTCAGATCAATTAATCAAATCCTTAGTAATGCCAACACCAACTTAATCGGTCGGTGCCATTGACTATTTTCAACCCAAAATAATCAATCAATTCCTTTCATCTCACTTGGAGGTGTTTCTGGTAATGTCGATGCCAAGTTCTCTTGACATCATTAACTTCCTTCTTAGGAAGTTAATCAAGTTATTATGGGGTTGACAATACCAACATTATCTGTCGGTATCATTAACTATTCTTGACATGAATAGTTAACCAAGTTCAACGTTCATTATAATTTCATCAAGATCATGTCGATGTTACCAATTTTTTTGCTAACATCATTAGCCGTCCCTATTGGAGATGGGCTAATCAAGTCCAATGGTGATCGTTTTGGGTTTTTCATATAGGTCCTTATTCGAAATCAAAGTCCATGAGTCTATAACCAAAAATCAGATTTCGATCCATGTCCATTTCACCATATCTTTCCTTTCTTTAGCCATACTCACAAGTATTGACTTTAGCATAAATTTGAATACAACGTTTATTATCAATTAAAAAGAGTATAGGTGTGGAACAACTACCTGCCACCGATGCTTAATTTGCATGTTCCCTTGTTGTTGTCGTACTCCCCCCGCGAATCCTCCTGAATTCACAAGTATACCACATTAGTTCATGACCAATTTTCATTTCGCAAATAGCAAGGCAACAACAACATTTACTCTTTACATTTCATTATTTTAAATCATTATACACATCGTCAACTTCATTGTTAAATGTGGTTTATCCCCCTATAGGTGCCAAGATTTGATGTTACAAAAATTTTGGTGGGAAGGGAACCGGTTTTCTGCCCCTATCATTGCTAAATCCCTTATTTTAATAATTCTCATCAAATTTGCTAGCAGGGGCGATAGTTTGACCTTTCCTTATGTATTAACCTATATGTAGAGCTTTGGAGCTCCAAATAGAGCGAGATTGGATTCGTTGGAAAGCTAATATCTCAAGCTACAATTTCTACGAACAATTTCTATAATGCTCGAAAATCCCTTAAAACGTGCATGACAAATCTGCTCAGAATTCGTTAGCGATTCCTAAGTGAGTTTTCTGCCAACCTCACTTCTCTTTTCTTCTACAATATTTATTTTCTACGTTTTCCTACATCTTATGATTATGAGTTATACCCATGGTCAATAATTTCATTTTTGCCTCACACACGTCAAAATCACAAAGTTCCATATTATCAATTTTTCCCACACTTTTTCTATTAGCGAGCTTCCTACTATAATTGATTCACGCATAAAAATACATAGCACATCATAATTCTTCTTCTTTCCTTTTATTTGGCTCTTGATCGAGCTTAGTCTAAAGGGGACTACGAATCCCCTTTTTATTTCTAGTTGATTTTTCTGATCACATTCATTCATTGTCCACATTCTACACCTACGTACCATACATGTTCATCAACCCCAAATTTTAGAATTTCTTTCCTCCCTCATTCCATCCTCACATGGCTGACCACATTAAGTTTTTGAGTCAATGATTTTTATTTAACAATTTGTGTGTTTTTCTTGTTCAGAACATCCTATGTTAGCTTAACTAATCTCATTCTAACAATTTCTGCATTTCCCTCAAATTTCCTTCTAGAACCCTAATTTATAAAATCTAAAATTGATGTATAATTTCTACTTAATTGTTAATTTATTTTACACAATTAAGTCTAGTGTCCACACCTTCAGAAAATTCAGAATTTCAAATCAAGTTAGTTGAAGATTTTGGCCCCTCTTCTTAAGCTTGCATCCGACCCCTACTCCCCTTTTTTTCTTCAATTTCTGCACTTGTTTTCGTTGTTAAAATTCGTTGTCATTGGTTGTCCTCTTTACTTAGAGGTCCTAGGTTTGTATAGTTCTAGGTGATTTAATGTTTTTCCCTCTTTTTTGAAGAAGAAAAATTTGCACTCTCCCCCCTTTTCTTCAAGCTTCCAGCCAGCCATGAAAGAGGAATAATAAACAGGGTATTTATAGCCCCCATTCTTCCTAATTACACATTAAACCTTATGCTTTTATTTTCCTTACAAACTGAGTCATATTCTTTATGTCCTTCATATTTTCTCATTTAATTTCTTAATTATTACTTTTATTTATAAATTTTTTTTCAGGATTTTACATAAACAATATTCATCAAAAGTTGTAACTTGAAAATATAAATTACATCTTGGATAACAACAACTAGGATGTCCAATTTCAAATCGGATGAAAAAGATTTCAAAGAGCATTCAATAGAATTTTCATTTTGGAAAGAAAGTTAAACTTGAATGACTGTATATGCATTTTGTTATTACAAACAAATCCCCTTCGTTTTTAATTAAGAAACTTACTTTATAATAAAAAATGTTAATATCACATTGTTTTCATTTTTATTTTAAAGTATAGAATTTGAAATAAAATATAAAAACATTATTCAATTTTTGTTTTTAATGTAAAAAAAAAATTAGTTTTCAATATTTTCTAAATAAACTAAAGTGATTTTAACAAATTATGTCAGTGATTTTTGGCTTTTTGTTTTTTTTTAAATAAAAATCAAAATCAAAACATATAAGTTTTCCATTTTTGTTTTCAAGAATTTAACTTTTTTATCAAGAAATCAAAGAATAAACAATAAAATCAAACAACTCGATCTAAATATTCCTTGCTAATTTTAGCTCTTCCTGGCTACTATTCTTTTGACTTCAAAGACTCATAAGTTGCTACCAAATAAATAATGAAATAATTAAGTGATATTCGATAGATCTAATTATTAAAGATAATATTTATTTTTTAAATTAAATAAGAAAAACATTATCATAAAATCAAGAAATAGAAAATAAAACCAATCAGACTCTAAATTAAATAATAATAATAATAATAATAATAAAATCATTAAAGATAATATTTAATCTCTTAAATTAAATAGAATAAAATAAAAATAATCAAAGGAAATATTTGTTCTTACCATAAAGCGTTAAATCGAGTTTATGTTTTTCCAAATAAACTAAAGTGATTTTAAAAAATCATGTTAGTGATTGTTGGCTTTTCATTTTTTTTAAAATAAAAAAATCAAAACATATAAGTTTTCAATTTTTGTTTTCAAGAATTTAAAATTTTTATCAAGAAATCAAAGAATCAACAATAAAATCAAACAAAGTCTAAATATTCCTTGCTATTTTTTGCTCTTCCTACTATTCTTTTGGCTTAAAAGACTCATAAGTTGCTACCAATAAAAAAATAATTTAATTAAGTGAGATTCGATAGATCTAATTATTAAATATAATATTTATTTTTTAAATTGAATAAGAAAAATATTATCATAAAATCAAGGAATAAAAAATAAAACTAATCAGACTTAAATATTTAATAAAAAATATTATTAAAGATGGTATTTAATTTTTTTATAGTAAATAATAATAATAATAATAAAACCGTTAAAGATAATATTTAATCTCATAAATTAAATAGAATAGAATAAAAATAAATAAATGAAATATTTGTTCTTACCGTGAAGCATTAAATTGAGGTCATGTTTTTGCAGCTTGGCAAATAAATAGTCACTCCATTGCCTTGATGTCGACGCTGTAATTGAACCATAATGGGGATGAGGAAGCAGATGATATGGCGGTGGTGAAGGCATCATTGTATGATCTCTTCCCCCTTCCGACTCTTTAAATGAATCTGACTTCTTTGCGATCACATGGACCCCACATTCTTTAATGATGCGCACTGCATCTCCTCTTGGCTCTGAATATATGTATAGTTCCAATTCATCATCTCCAAAGTAATCTTCCATAGCCATTTCACTTCTACTTATGTATCTTATCCACCCCACATGATCTGCTACTCGTTTATATTCAAACAATTGAATACTGTTGCTTTTATTTCTTATAGTAATAATGTGAGTGTTTTTGTTATAATAATGAATAGACTTCTGAGGTGGAGAGACAACCCAAACAACTAAGCCTTGGAAGACTGGTGGTATATGGAATGACAATGAGCATCCTTCTGCACTGTAGCTCAACCATTTTGGCATCTCACCAGGAATGCGCTCAATACGAAAGTGGTAAATGTGACCACCGTTGCACATTGCCTGTATACATATTGATTTCAGATTTCAAGGAATGGTGAGATTTTAGATATTAATCAGTGTATGTGTCAATTGTGTGTGTTTATTTTTGTGCAAGAGAGACTGAAAGAAAAGGTACCTCAACAACGCTCTTCTGTAATTTATTTGGTGAATGACTACGGTCCTCAACACCAATATACCAGAAAATATTATTTTGACCTTCGATGCCTTGAATCTCTTCTAACGAATGACTTTCATGTAGATTTATATATAGTTCTTTTTTTGACTCGGTTGGTATTCTTACTCTTTCCAATGATTTGCAATAAGTTGCACCCAAATAGCATAAATTTGAGGGAAGATCTGGGATTGATACAAGATTGTCGCATCCAACAACAATCAAACTCCCTAGATTAGGAAGGAAGGCGATCCCAGAAGGCAGGTTAGAGAATTTGTTTCCTGATAGATCCAATATTTCTAGAGAGGACAAATCCCTAAAATCAACACAGTTAGTTGTGCGATCAGACAAACCAGCATCAGGAAGTTCAAGACTTTTCACTGATCTCCATTCGATGAAAGCTGTTGGCAACGAACGTTTCAAACATAAAACACTTGCTGAAATAAATGAAGAAATGGATGGAGGCCAAGATGTAGATGACGGTGAAAGCCATGATGAAATTTGGGAAACCCAGGATGTAGGTGATGGTGAGTCCTGGCTGAAACTGTATCCACGCAATGATAACCTTCTGACATACTTTAATTGTCCAATTGAAGAGAGAAATTGCTCATTTTCAATCCCATCAGCTAGCAACTCAATTAAGGATTTCATATCACCCATGCGTTCTGGCAATTTCTCAAGTTGTGAACACCCAGAAATATTCACACTCTTAATAGACTTTACATTGCAAATGCTTTTAGGGAGAATCTTTAGCCTCCAACATCCCTCCAGATTCAAGAAAACGAGGCTCTTCAAATGTCCAACAGATTGATGCACCTCGACCAAACTCGAGCATCCTTCCAGAATTAGTTTCTCTAAACTTGAACTGTGCAAGTTTGGTGTTTTAACAAGGTTCCGAGAATGACTGAGATTAAGGATTTTTAACTTGTTGAGAATCTGTCATAATAGAGAGCAAAATAATAAAAATTAATCATACGAAGTCATAACATGTAAATATAAATTATGTACTGGAGAAATTTTGAGGATTATAGTATGTTTCGCACCTTTATTCCCTTCCATAGTTCTTTGAGGTTGCTGTACTGCATATCAAGAACAGCTAGATTATCCAAGGTAAAATCAGATGGAAAATATTCCAAAGGACATTGAAGCCAACAAATCCACATCAACTCTTTAGAAAGCAGTTTGAAGGATCCGGTGAGATGTGCACCGTTGATTTGGAGTAAATTTAAGCATTTCATTTTTGCAAATGATCCTGCGCTAAGTGATTTAGCTTCTGATGCTCTGACATCCAGTGCAAGACCCTCTACAGCATCCGTACCCTAAAAAAAAATCAACACAACTTTCATACAATTATTTGTAGTAAGTTTGACTAGAAAATACGAATGACTATGCTTTCGTGTATGCATTGAGCTCTTACCTTCTTCTGCTGAAGTACATGCCATGCATCCTCTTGATTCCAAATTCTGGTCCTTTTTCCAGGTTCTTTTGGAGACGATTCACGAACGACCTCCCTTCCCATGTCTCGTAATAGATCATGCATGGTTACCATCCCTTGAAATACTTTAATCAAAGACCTTTCACGGAGAGTTTCCAAATCAACTTCTGGATTGTAACCGCAACGGGCTCCTAGCACTTTTGCGACGTACTCTTTCTTTCTATCAATAAAGAAGCAAGCGATATCAAGGAATGCATTTTGTAGTTCTTCCCCGTCCAGTGCGTCAAAACTTATTCTAAGCTTTCCTTGAATATCGTGGTTTGGAATTCTTCTCAACTTGTCAATTACAGATTTCCAACCATCTCTGTTTTTCCCAGACAAACAAGCACCCATAACCTCAAGAGCCAAAGGAAGTCCTCCGCAGTAATCAACTACATCCTTCGAAAGCTTAATATAATCTTCTGCTGGCTTGGTGTCCCTTAAGGCATGCCAGCTGAAAAGCTGAAGGGACTCATCTTGTTTCAATTCTTCGATCTGATATGTTTGATCTGCTTTAAGTAGAACACTTGAATCTCTTGTTGTAATAATCACTCTACTTCCGGGACCAAACCAACTTCGCTCTCCCATCAAAGCATTTAGCTGGTCCTGACGAGCCACATCATCAGCAACAACAAGAACTCTTTTGCGACGAAGTCGTTCTTTGATCAGAACCTTTCCTCTATCATCACAATTGATGTTTGCAGCATCCTGTTTTAAAATATCTTGAAGAAGTTGCTTTTGTAAAGGAACAAGACCATTTAACTGTTTTGATGTTTCATTGATATTCGAAAGAAAACAGCTTCCCTCGAATCCATAGCAGAGTTGATTAAATACAACTTTTGCTATAGTCGTCTTTCCTATTCCTGGCATCCCATGTATGCCCACAATGCGTACATCATCTGTTGCAGTACTTAGAAAGTCAAAAATATTGTGAGCAAGCCGATCCATACCTACTAGGTGCTCAGGAACATATAAGTACTTGGGATCTAATTTATTCAACACATCCTTGATAATCTCTTTGATAAATTCTGCTTCATGCCTGCTACTAGACAAAACCAAGTATATTGACTCCATAAATGTGTGCAAGTCAATTAAGTATTTTATTGTTTGTCATTGAAAAATGTAAAGTATATTGACTCCATAAATGGGTGCAAGTGAATCTTAGAGAAAAAAAGGCATACCCATTTGCCATATCATTGAGATTCCATCCAGATAGATTTCCAGCCTCCTCAAGAGCTTTTCTCCACTCCTTCACCAACTTCTCTTCAAAACGCT
>Ga0325414_1002498_pt1 | contig 18701 bp, 11 predicted proteins | sample PopdelMetagenome_8_FD_206183 | JGI IMG/M metagenome (GOLD analysis project Ga0325414, IMG submission 206183) | Populus deltoides microbial communities from Bellville, Georgia, United States - Leaf-PdKOR-R3 | ecosystem: Host-associated > Plants > Phyllosphere > Phylloplane/Leaf | place: USA... | reverse complement strand
GTAAAGTAGAGACGATATATTCACAGCTATTGATAGTCCTGGTACCCGTAAATTTATATATTCAATTAAGAGGCACAAAATCCCTCCCCTCATTGAACAAAAAACAATTGAAAAAAGAGAGAGAGAAAGAAGTTAAAAAACAAGGGCATACACAGACAAGACAGGGTTTATAAATTCACTATGATTATGTGCTAATGTAGTAGTAATTATCTCGAAGGGAAAAAAAGTTGACATGTACAACATCAAAAGATACCATATCACGTTCGAGCGCCGTTCACCGATCTATGAATTTCCAATAAGGGCATCGATCGAGAGTCCATGATGATCACCAATCCAACCCAAATCGAAAACAAAAAAATAATAATTAAAAAGTCTCAATCAAAACAAACACTCATGATGACGTAGAAATCTGGGCATTCCTCGCCATTTTCTCAGCAATCTGAGCCAAAGATTGTAGGTTGCACCGTACAATTGTCTCAACAAAACTACATGTGTCCTCTTTAGTATTACCAGCTGGTACATCCACGACGTATGATTCAACGACAACTGTCCCATTCCCATTTGGAGAAGCATGAAGCGTGGTCACAGACCGGTAGTTATTTAGCCTGTGAACGCCACCGACCACACTAAAGCTCAGAACATGTTGTTCATCGTCAAGAATTTCAAGCCTCTCCGTGCTTGATGCTGCAGGGAGGCCAGACACCACGTGTACCTCCCTGAGGGAGCCAACGTCTCCGTCTCCGTCGATGACATGACAGCTCTTAACAAAATGCTTGTAGGCCTGGGGGTTATCAAAACGACGGACTACCGACCAAACGGTGGAGACTGGTGCATTGATGGTCTTGACCACCACGGAGCAGCACTGGTTGGGCCCCACTAAACGCGTGTGGTGACAAGAAACGTAGTCAGGTACGGGAGCGCCCCATGTCAGTGGGACCCGCCATGTGTTCACGGTGGTTTGTGATTGTTTGTGGCAAGCAAGGGTGGTTGTTGTGGCGGGGATGGCGGCTCTCTGGAGCTGTAGTGATGCAGGCATTTTTATCTCTCTGGGATTTTTGTTATTACCGTATTTTTGGCTTGGTTTTTTGAAGATTTGGTAGGCTTAAGATTCATTCATGGATATATATGCATAGCTATAGAAGAGGGGGTTGGGATTTTAAGTGATTTCGGCTGCCCACTTGGATTAGTTTGATGTTTTATGGGAGAGATTTAGTCTGGTGTGAGAAATATTTTGAGGGTGATATTATCAAGCAGCATATGCAAAGGCTATGCAAGTTGATGCTCAACTTGCAACTTCTTTGGACTTAGTTTGGGGAGATTATCCCATCATTTAATTCAAAACTACAAAATTGCCACTTTGTTCATGTTCTTTGTTTGGTGGGTGATTGATACACATGTATACAGTTACCTATTGTTTTCCGATTTCAGGTTTGCCAACTTCTCTTGCACATTAACCAAAAATTAATTAAAGGGAGTTTTAATTTCTCTGTAGAGGGTTCATAGAATTTTAATTTGGTAATAGCTAGACTCCTAGGCAATATCTACAAGCCTACAACCCCCATATTTTGGGACACAGACATTTGCATCTTGGCAACGAAGTTATCTTGGAGTGTTTGTAATTGTGTTTTAAATGTTATTTTTTAAAAAGAATTATAATTAAAAAAATTAAATAATTTTTTTTTATTTTGACAAGTTAATGTTTTGATATTGTGATGTTAAAAATATATTTTTTAAAAAAATATTATTTTAATAAATTTATAAGAAAAATTACTTTAAAAAATACTTAATTTGCTCACATAACTGAAGGCTCGACGATCTGTTTAATTAGACCTTTCATTTAATTAAGACTCTTCTTGAAGAAAGTTTAGCGATATGTCTGCTTCTGTTATGTTATTAGGACACATTTTTTTTTAAACTAAAACAACATGTATTCCAATGCTGAATCCTGATTTTTAATCTTTGGTGGCTTTTTAATAGACTGAAAAATCTCGAGACTAAGGTTTGTTTGGCAGTGTGGTTGCGGTTGCTTTTCAAATAGCTTTTCGTGCCAAAATGCATGCCAATGATGTTTTTTTATTTTTTAAAAATTATTTTTGACATCAACACATCAAAATAATTTAAAAACACTAAAAACATATTAATTTGAAATTAATAAAAAAATAAAAAAATTTTAAATTTTATCAAAAGCATTTTTGAAACGCAGAAACAAACAGGCCCTAAAGTACACACCAACTCGAGTGGCATTCCGATTTATTTTGAGTAGCAGATGTCTTTTTCTTTGCCCAGTCTTGATGAAGGTATTGGTGGTTGTTTTCTTCAGGGTCAAATCTGTCACATCCCCCCCTCCCCACCCTTCTTGTGGCCTGCTGGTCAGTCGCTCATTCTTCGTTAACTTTGGTTTCGGATAATCCGTTGAACGATTATTGGTTGAACAGTCATGTAATATAAACAGCAATTATTATTAACCAATGATGGACCTTCGATAGGAACCCTCCACCACATGTATCATTTTTTTCGTCAAAGAAATGGGTTGCTTACAGTATTGGTGTCCGAGATTCAATTTTTTTTTGTCAGTGCACAGTGTTAACAATTTCCGTTAAGTAGTCTTGGTTTATGTTGGATAACGATTCTTTCTACGCCCATTAAAATAGAATTTCTCGAAAACTATTCAAAATTGGGGTTCTTGAAAGTTAAAAAAAAAGTGTTTTGTATATAATATCCTCCGAGGAAAATTCAGACGAGAAATAAAACCTCACACCCTGTTGGCATTATATATATATGCAACTGGAATCATATTTCGTCACCCTGGTCGTCACCTATGACAGAAAACTATCCACCTTCGTCGAGAGGAATTTCCGTTTTCAAAGTATAATTAGGTTGGATGCAACTCAGTCAATTAATCTGGGTTTTGGTTTGTATTCAAAAGCATGGAGAATATGTATAGAAACAGAGAGATTCTATATTGCTGTGTAAAAACTGATCTTTATATGTTTTTTCTCATGAACACTTGGAATCCAAATAACCTGTTATTCATATTGAGACTGGAAGGTTTATAAAATAATAATAATAATAATAAATTGTCTTTCACAACCTTGAATGGCCAAGATTAGAACATATAATCTTAACCGTGCAAGCTTGACCTTTAATCCTATGTATTTCGGTGTCAATCTTTTTAATATCCATCATTTAACATGCCTTGTGAGGATCTTGGTGTTGTCAATTATATGGTCTGACAGTCACGGTTATCTGAAAGAATTAATTTGTGACTGAAATTCTCCTCGACTAGGTGGAAGAGAGCTCCTTAATCTTGAGGTCTGGGAGCTAGTTCCGAAATTTCACTACATGCCAATATCGTTCTATATCAACACTTTTGTGAAACTTCTAGGGAACGGGGGTCAGATTGAGGGCTAGCAAGTTCCTTTCCACTACATTTATTTACTACAATTATTTTTCCGTGGCTATGCGTACCTGAAGGGGTAATTCGGTGACTTCGGCCATCCAACTTGGGGCTTTATATAATTCCATACCAAACTTTAATCATCTCTCTGCTCAAGTAGCTTAGCTAGTTGGGGTAGTACCGTTTAGTTTACTCTTTCGACATCTTTTTAACTCACTTTTTTGTCCTTTCCTCCATATTTTTCTATGTTCGTATCAACTTCCATTAATCAACTTGATTGTTTTTAAGTTGAGACCGCTCTTCGGTTTATGGAAGACAGGAAAAAGAAAGGGAACACCCACTTTGTGCTCTTACAGGAAGACCCTCTAAGTTTAAAGTTTCCTTATAATCAAACCTTAATTAAAGTTAAGATTCCTTCCAATTTTAACCGCCCTTTCCAGCAATTTGGCCATACCTTTACAACTCTCACTCTTGAGTCAGGTACAATATTGAACCTTTAATAGTGTTTGGTACGCTCAATGATGATGAACAGGATAAGATTTTTTTTTAAGGTGTTCGGTGCATCCATCCATGTAGATTATTTTTTATCTTGATCATGGTTGTTTTAGTAGAGATTTTCATTTTACTAAAAACAAAATAGGATAAGCTTGTACAGTTCTATATACAAGGGTTAACCGGGTTAATTTAAGTTAATATAAAAATAAAAATAGTTATTATTATAGTTTTAAAATCTGACAAGAAGATCGATTCAAGACAAGGCTCCTGTCACGGGTCGGGTTGACCATTGACCCGGGTCAACGTAAAGATAAAAATAATAATTATTATAATTTTAAAACCCGACTTAAATCTCTACCCAGGGAAAGGTCTGAGTAACAGGTTGAGTTAACTATTGACCTGAACCAACATAAAAATAAAAATGATTATTATCACAGTTTTTAAACTCGACTTAAGGGTCGACTCGGGATAAGACTTGAGTCACGGTTCGAGTTAAAAATTGACTCGAGTCTATATAAGAATAAAGGTAGTTATTATCATGGTTTTAAAACTTGACTAAGAGGTCAACCCGGAGCAAGACTTTGATCACGGGTCAAGTTGACCATTGACCTGGGTTAATTTAAAGATAAAAAGTGGTTATTATTATAATTTTAAAACTCAACTTGAGGGAAGGCTCGGGTCATGAGGTCGGGTTGAACATTGATTCAAGTCAATTTAAGGATAAAAGTGGTTATTGTCATAGGTTATAAACTCGACTTGGGGCAAGACCCGGATCATGAGTTGGTTGACCATTGGCCCTGGTCAGCACAAGAATATAAATTACTATTATCTTAGTTTTAAAATCAAGCTTGGGGTCAACCCAAGACAAGAATCAAGTCATGAGTCATGTTGACCATTGACCCGAGTCAACATTAGAATAAACATGATTATTATCATAGTTTTAACATCCGACTCGAGAGTCGACATGGGGCTAGACCTGGTTTTCTGGCCGAGAGGGTTAACTCGGGTTGATCCAAAACAACGTATGAATAAAAGTTATTATCATTATAGTTTTAAAATCTGATTCGAGAGTTGATTCGGGATATGACTTGAGTTACAGGCATGCAGGGTCAACATGAGTTGACTGAAATTAAAATAAAAATCAAAGTAGCCTCGCTTAAAAAAAAACTTTGGAAAAAATCAAAGGTTTTTTACCTGTGTTTTATCTCGGGTGAACTTGGGTTTTTAACCTGGTTAAATCAGATTAATTATTTTTTTATTTTTTAAACCTGGACCAGTTCAAATCTCGGGTCAGCTGTTTGCCGTCTAGTGTCTATCAAACCCAAAATAAAATAAATTGTTAAATTCAGTCCAATACACACTACAACTACATACAATACAAGATATATGTTCCATTCATTCCTGTTTAATCCAATAACAGTGTCCAACGTATCAAACACTATCTAAAGAACGGGTGGCAATAATTAGTTATTAATCTGCTCCATTTTATGAAGGGGTTCGAGGATGACTTACTTTTACTTCTTCTCGATCTCTCCCTTGGCTTTAAGTATTTTCAAATGGAAGAAAACCACCATTTGTGTAGATTAATTAAGGGGCCACATCAATCTTAACCCGATAATGGCCAGTCCAATTTTTTGCAGTGTTTAGTGTGTGTGTGTGTGTGTGTATTAACCTCAGCTAGAGAGGTTAGAATATTTATTTTCGCAGGCATTCAAAATCCTAAACATCCACCTAAATCAGAGCTTGTATTAAGTGCTAACGAGAAATCTCAACCCAAAAATAAATAAATAAAAAAACCCACCCACCACTCTTCAAATACTATTGCCAATTGAAAGCCGTGCAGTGCATGCAGCGGCAAGAACATTCACCCAATCTCCTCGAACAGACCAGAAAAAAACAATCAAGCAACACGAGAGATAGAGATTACAATCTGAATAGTAGCCACGTCGACTCATTGGCCCAATATACTAAATACCGATCCATGGAATTCCTTGTCGAGGACATGAATTTGGTGTGGATTATAAGTGAGAGAGCCGAGTTGAAGTTTTAAATCTGAATCAAGTTGCAATTTGTGTTTATTTTAGGTTCACCGACTTGGATTATACCCTTACCGGTGTGTGTTTGGCTTGAAGAAGCTTCTAAGAGCTGCTGGTCGAGGTCGTCTTTGAAGGGGCCAGAAATCTTGGCACTTGACACTATTTTAAAATCTGTTGAACGCAACCCAACCCAGCCCATGGTTTTGGTACTTGATACAGCTTTAAGAATCTGTATTTTTTACTTTAAAAAAAGTGAACAAAATTAAGCCTGGTAAAGGCCTTCTGAAGACTTCAGAGTCAAAAGTGTACTGTGGTGCCTGCCCGATGCCAACTCGGTTTCTAGAATTAATTATTGTTTTTAAAATGTTTTTTATTTAAAAATATATTAAAATAATATTTTTATTATTTTTAACATTAACTCATCAAAATAATCTGAAAATAGTAAAAAATTATAATCTAAAATAGAAAAAAATAAAAAAATTACAAGCTTTTTCAAAAATATATTTGAAAGACAAAAATAAACAAAATCTTTATCAGTGTCTTGTGTGTGTGTGTGGGGCCTTGTTTTTATACCTAATATACATCATATTCAATCTATTGAGTTGGATAATTTCAACAACTCGCGTGCATATATATATATATATATATATATATAAACATTGTCAACCAATTACAATTCAACTAGTTTTAACATTTAACTCCCTTAAAAAGTCTCGAGTTGCAATTTGTTAAGACAAAAAAAGAGAACAAACAATACCTCCACATCTTTTCGGCCCAATAGTAGATAACTGAATAATTAAAAGTAGTGTTTGGGATTATATTAAGATTAAATTTTTAAAGTGTTTTTTATTTAAAAAATTATTAAAATAATATATATATATTTTATTTTTTAAAATTTATTTTTAACAACAGCACAACATATCAAACAATAAAAAATAAATAAAAAATTTTAATTTTTTTTAAAAAATTCAATTTAAAAAAAAGGCATGGCAACAATACTAAACGAGACCAAAGTATCCACCCGAGTCTTTGTTCAGTGCCTTCGGATAAAGAAGGTCCCGTTCAAGCGATACGCTCATATCTCACAAATTAAAAGAGGTTTGATCCAGTGATGTTCCAGCATACGTGTGTTGGCCGCCTTTACACCAAATATGACGGCTGGCCTGATGCCCATTAATTTTAATCTCGAAAACAAAGAAAGCACATTAATTTTAATGCCCAGTAAAGGAAGTCGGAAAGCTTTATGGGTAATCATTGATTACTGATGCAAAGCAAAATCATAAATATAATTAATGACTACAAGAAGCATTCCCCAATTATTAGAAGAAATCATGTCCCATGTAAAATGTGATCCCAGAAAGCATCAAAACAGAGAACCTTAATTCCTAGCAATTTATGAGATGATTCAGATCATTGTATTTCAAGCTAAAATGTAATTACCATAATGCGGTCAATGCAGGCAGGTTTCAAGGCACCACCAGATTGGCAGATTCTTCAACCTAACAGCACTTGGAAATGAAATGACACAAAAATAAACAGATCATTAAACTAAACAGCATTTGGACGGCATTTATCTTGCCGGGAAAGAAACTGCTAGAACTTCCTGGACATGGATGGAGCTTTTTCTGATTTCTGAATAGCTAAGACATGGCTCAGCAAGTTACTATATTTGCTGTTAGCTTCATTGCGGAAAATATTAGAACCTCCAAATCCCCAGAGAAGCATAAGCGATATCAAAATCCCTGAATAACGTAAAATGAAAAACAGATAAAATGATTAAGCTAGAGAAAAACAAGGAAATTGTAACAAAACCAGGCAGTTTCTTACACTATATTATAATGAAGGTAGTCTCTAATCAACTTGTTGAAGCCTTCTCATTCTTCATTATCATATGGAATGACTTCACCCGGTTCTCCTCCACTATCTCCCTTAATACACCATCCTCAATCTTTTCTGCCAGCCAACGAGAAGGGTCCTCCACAGATTCTTCACTAAATATCATGCGTGAGACCCACTCCTTCCATGCCGTCCTATGGTACTTGTCTTCTTCAACTGTGCCTGTTGCCAGAAGCTGATACACATAAACCATCTTCTGTTGACCTGGCCGAAAGGCTCTTGCAATAGCCTGCTTTGTCTTGGAAGGATTCCACTCCGAGTCCAATAGAATTACCCGTGATGCTGCTGTCAAACTTATGCCCTTGGCACAAGCCGTAATTGATGCAAGCAAAACCCTCGAAGGCCCTCCCAATTCCTCAAACTTACCCATCACTCTTCCTCATTCAAACAGCTCTAGGTCCCCTGTAAGAACAAGAACTTCTTTACCCAGCTGCCATCTAAAGACATTCTCAAACAGTTCAAGGAATAATTTTATGGGTGCTATATTGTGGCAAAAGATCAGAACCTTGTCCTTCTTGACTACACGATATACAAGATTCAAAACAAACATCACTTTGGACCCCTTTTTACAATCAAACCTTAACTTCTCAAGTTCCATCAGCTCCTCCTGTTCATAAAACTTTTTTACACAGAAAGAAGAATTGATAATGGAAGGATGTATCGAAGCAAGGGTTATCAAAAGCTCTACTTCGAGGGGGTATCCAGGGCATTTTTCCATAATTTTGTGGAGTTTCACCAAAATCTCATGTTGTGTATCTGTTGGATTAATCGATATGGTGTAAATCTGTAAACCTGGAAGGGTGTCAGAAGCTGTGCCTTCATATACATCAATGAATCCTTTAGTCATGTTTCTCAGCATATTCAAACCCTGCATTTTCTCTTCAGCCTCGTCCAAATTGATTTTGCTTGCAATGTTATCTATGAAGAATTTTCTGGCCCGAGATTCTAGGAAATGGCGTGCTTTTTGTGCCCCTTTCTTTTTCCTCTTAAACTTTGGGTCTAATGCCTTCAGAACTTCTCTGATAAACAATGGTCTTGCCAGCCAAAGGGTATTGAAATATTCACAGAAATTATTCTGAAATAAAGTACCTGAAAGCAGTATTCTTAGATCAGTTTCCACTTTCATCAAAACCTTTCTCAACCTTGATTTAGTACTCCTGGGGTTATGGCCTTCATCTAGTACCAACATTCCAGGACTCTCACGCAGCACTTTAGCCATATATTTTCTGTGGTTGTACTTTGAATCTGCTCTCATTAATGTCAGAAATGAGGTATAGCCCATGACAAGCACACTTGGTTGTGCATGCCACTTTTGCATTTTCTCCAGGCAATCCAAAATATGCACAACATCCTGGCTGGGCCTTGGACATGATCCTCGAAGTGCCACTGGAGTCTGCCTGAAGACTCTAGAAGATCTAGTACCATGGATAAGATGAACTGGAACAGGAATTTCCCACTTGATAAATTCCTTGTACCAGGTGTAGAGAGTTGTCTTTGGAGCGAGGACCAGAGGCTGTTTTCCTGGAAACAACTTCAGGTAGCTGACAAGGAATGCAATCTTAAGAAAAGTTTTCCAGCTCCAGGAGTATGATAGATAACACAACCACCTATCTTCTTAGATGCTTTTTCCGTAAGTGCTGGCACCAAGGATCCAGCAATGTTCCGCCATAGAAACTCAAATGCCTTTTTCTGATGCATGTGTAATTTTGCTCTGAGCTCAGGGATTAAGTCCCACACATTGTCATTCACTTCAAAAGGCACGTCTTCACCTGAAGTATGATTGCTAAAAAGATTCAAGCCCTCATCTTCATCAGGCTTGAGCTCCGAATCTTCTTCATCCCGTGGCTTGCTTTCTGCAGTCTGGCTTGTGCAATCCATCTACAGAAACGAAAACATACATAGAATAATTAGAATTCTGTTTGAATCACCTAGGAAACTGTGGCAAGGACCAACCAAAATCTACAGAGGTGAAGTTTTGTATACATTAAAAAGTGTGCAATAGGATTCCTTGCAGAGTATCCCCTTGTCTAAATAAAAAGTGCCTCCCCTGCATACTCACTTGTCTATCCAGAGGGGACATAAAAGAGAGCAGAAAAACTGAAAATATCTGCATTATGGGTTTCAAAAATTTGACTTACAAATGGTGCTGAAACATATTTTATTTCAGTTTTCACGAAGCCGCATATATGGCATAATATCCCAATTTCTTCATCCAGTTTGAATTAATGCTGGCAATATTTACTCAAGTTCTGTGTAGTCTGAGTGGAAACTCAAGACTGAAAATCATTGAACCAATCAGAAAAGGTGATAAAAAAAATGTGGTACAAGAATATGAATATATGAAAATAAGGCACCTATCAAATCAAATTAACAGTTATACTTCATTATCTTCAAAAATATATGCTGATGTCAGGCATAGTTCCATTTCTCTCCACAACATTTCAGTTTCTGAGCCTTCTCCATCATCCTCAACCAAAGAAGGTTCCATTGTCTCCTTCTGATCTGAGCTGTGTTTGGCTTTAAACTCCTCCCACTGGTCAATAATGCGCGGTACCTCCTTTGACTTGATTGTGGATCAAAGTTCGTCATATAAGAACTTATGAGTTTATCGTATGCACCTGCGCTTAAGGCTGTCTGCTTGTAAGTCTTTGGCTTACAGGAATCATCCCTCTTTAAATGGGTGGATTGGTATCTTGCTCTTTGAACTTTCTTCCTAGAAGATTTTCCACCCCATCCACTTCCAAACATCATATCTTCATCGAAATCATTCTTCCTTTGTACAGAATAACCCTTTATGCTATAAGAACGGATTGGAAATTCAACACACTCTTGTGGAAAATTATCAGGAGTCTTCAAAGGGGAATCATATTGTTCAAAGGTAACCGGATCATCTTCAGTTGGCACAGGAACAATAGCAAGTTGATCTTGGTGTTCTATTCTGTTAGCCACACCCAATTTAACCTCCCTAATTTGGGTTCCGTGCTTTTTTCTGTTAGCCATGCCTGATTTAGCTTCCCCAAGTCGAGTTTGGTGTTCTATTCTGTTAGCCACAGCGGATTTTTGGTGCTCCCTTCTGTTATCTATACCTGATTCAACCTCTCCAAGCTCACCTTGGTGTTCTCTTCGGTTAAACACATTTGATTTAATCTTCCTTGAGTTGGTCTTGGTTCTGGAAACAGGGGGGCCTTCCAAGAATTCTAGTTTAGGAGAATTAACTCCCACTTCATTGCCAGGTTTCTCTCCTGCACAACTTGCATCTGCATGTGTACCAAACAGGTATGCTAATGGTAAGTGCAATTCTTCTTCTTCCTTCCACTTCAGTGGTGTGTATGGCAGGGATCTAACCCAGCCAATTTCTGTCTCTGCAGGAGTATCTCAGGCAAGAAAATGATCGAGTTGTACGTTTCAACGCTTTGACCGCCGCAAGTTCATAACATCATAGCATGGTGGTTTTTCAGTCCCATTTGTGTCACTGATAGGGCCTTGCTCACTACAAGTATCAATGCAATCCAACTGGACCACAAAAAGGGTTGAAATACCATCTTCTACTTTGAAAGTTACACAGTTTATGTGATTATTAGATTTTAGTGAACAGTGATCATCATCACCACCAAAAATTTGGTAGACAATTTTATTTTGTACTGATCTTACATCAAATGCAACTTGCTTCGGAATGGAGGCTGCAAGCAGCCATGTAAGATCAGCTGAAAAATTTCCCAAAAAGAGTTTACTTCTTTGCACTAAAGAACAGTCCTCATAGAATTCCCAACGGTAGAACTGAGTTTCATGTCTGTTGTTGTCTGCTTCACATGGATCATTGTCAAGCTTCTGAAGGATGGAAATTTGGTCGATTCCTACTACTTCAGTTTCTTTACTGAGTGTTGCTCTCTCCGAACCAAGAGGACCTTGGTTGACATAGAGGTTAACAAAAAATTGGCATGAGCACTGAGATTCATGAGGTTTCCGCTTGATAGAATTTATCCTAGCATGAACCCACACCTGCATGAGAAAGAGAATTGAAATCAACTTCAAATAGAGTACCATAACTTTTGAAATTTAACTATGCTGCAAAGTTTAATGACAGCTCTTTCAAGCAGCAAAATTGATTATGTGTTGCGTTGCTAATAGTGGTATATATTATAGGAAGCAACTCAATGTTTTTTTGTGCATTACGATGTGTATTTATTAGGCCATAAGAATTTTTTTAAGCATGTTAAAGTCTTGTGATGTTTTAAGAAAGAAAATAGTTTGAAAAATTCAATAAGCGAGATTGTAATAAGTGTCCACCATCCACAATCCTTTCAAAGTTACAGAGCTTTCCGTAATGCAGTGACATGACGAGGTCACTCACAGGTTCTGAATTTCCTTCCTCTGAACTCTTTGCACGTTCAGAGAATGAAAGCACACAAACATCAATACCAGGCCTCAGAAAACAGGTGCAATCAGATAAAGTTGACTTCCTCGACTTCACTCGAATGTTTGAGAAAGGACCCTTCTCCTCAATTCTATGATGACTATTGGCAAAATGCAGAGTCATAGCCCCATCCCTGATTTCTATGAGCTCCACGCTTTGCCAAGAGCCGCTGTATAAGGCCCCAAAAGCTATCAAATGGAACATCAATAAAACAATATTAAAAGGATATTTATCACAATGTCTGGTGCATATACAATTCTATAAAATATTTCAGGAATCCATAGCCATTTGAAAAATGAAATTATTCATGCTTTCAACAACTTAAATTAGGATGTTCTTTACAATCGAATGCACAGATAGTGGCTTCAGTTGAATTCCGTACTGCATAAATGGCAACAACAATTGATTTTGAAGATTAAAAAATATCAGGATTTAACGGTTTCACCATCAATTTGTCTTTTTGACAATCCCATCTTTGCTTGAACATTCAGGGGCTCGGACAATTTAGCTGTGAAAAATATACATAAATGCTTATATAACTTCCACATGCCAACAACTCATGACAAGTAATATGTGAACCTATATTAGCACAGACTATTGCTCAGAAACAACAAAGGCTTATACCTAGTTGTTGGGGCTCACTCCAGAATAAACATAAGAAAAACATCAGGAATAAACAAGCAAGAGAAGAGGAGGGAATTAAGGAGGTAATGCTTACGGTGTGCATTATATGGGTGCTTGGACTGATGTAAAGGCTTTCTCTTCATTTTTAATCAGTGGAGAAGCCAATTTTCTTCAATAAACCCTGAAAGCTGAAATAATAGATAAAAAAAAAAAAATGACTGCTGCAACATATACTCAAGGAGATGCATTCAACTTTGAACGCGTGAACTACATGAAATTCCATCAAAGTAGCTTTTCTTTATTTCCTAATTTTGATTTCATGCAAGAGGCGTTTACCGTTAAATTCCAAGTGAGTGAACAGGCCTCTTAGCCGCACAGCAATAATCCAGGCTGCATAAATGAGATTCAGACTATAGATTTGAGCCTCAACAGCTCATCACGGGCTTGCCCTTTTCCACTAGGTTAAACAGGTGGGCACTGACAAGTCCCATGGAAATCATACCATCAATATGGTCATAAATAGAATTCAGTCTGGTGCTATCATTTCCAGGTGAACCAAAACAATGCCTACTTGGTTGATGCAATAAACCCCGCGGTTTATAACGGTTTGGCGTGGTAAAACAAGATAGTGTGATTGGTTTGGTGGAATGAACCAAATAATGCATGCCTCGAGCGGACCCATCAAAAAATGCAAAAATTGATCAACCAAAAAAATAAATTCTTAGAAAAACTCAAGCTTGAACCAGTCAAACCCCTAGTCAGCATCAGTTCTACATCGGAGAGGAAAACAGAGCAGCCGGTTGTCTCTAGAACCCGGTGAACATGCCACAACAAACAAGAAAGAAAAAAAAAACGGGGGGGAAGAGGGGCAAAAAGAAACATAAGTTATTATATTGAAAACAAATATACCTGAAAAGAACTTCTGGGTATCTGATAAAAAGCAAATTCAGGTGAGTTGTGGTGGAGAAGAGTAGATTCCGGATAGGTCTCCATCGAGAAAGAGACTGGGCCATTAAAATAGAGTTCACCAATAGAGTAGTTATTGAAAGATAGACATGCGCGCAAGCCGGCTTGAAAATCCATCTTAATAAAAAAAAAATAGAGAGAGAGAGAGAGAGAGAGGCGAGGAATTCTACAAGTGATCTGAGTCACTGGGTAAAATCATAGGTGTCTGTTCGTGGCGGAGCTGTTGCCCTGTTTGGTAGTAAATTCATAGGTTTAGTCTGTTTCGGGTTTAATGACCACGCTATAGTTATAGTTACGGTTTGGATTAAAAAAAAAATTGATCTAAAAAACTAATATTTGTATCTTTAATTTTTTTTTAATATTATAATTAAATTTAATATAATAATTTAAATTAATTTTTTTATTTGATACTTAAATTAACCTGAAATTTAAATTAAAGTAGTTTGAAATTCTTCTACGTTGTTAATTAGATAAATTCAAATAAAAAAAAATTAAGTTCATCCTAATTAATCTATAAAATCTTAATAGATTGCACTAAATTGAGTTAATTTCTTTTTTTATACGAAATGAAATTTTTAAAATTTTTAATGCACCGCTATAGGTTTAAACATCTAAAACAAAATCAAATAATTCAAAATTAAACAGTAAAGTTTAGACAAAATAGTTGCAGAAAATAACAAGTTTTAACAAAAAAAAATATATATGATTTGTTATTTTTTCCTATATGAGATGAAGTGGATGGTGAGTTGTTATTCAATTGAAATAAGGCCATTACCTAGAGAATCTTCGATGGCAAAAGTTATTTAGAAAAAACTAAGTTGTTGATATAATTCTTTGAATAATGTAAATTTAATTATTTTATCATGTTTATTTAAGTGGAAAAAAAAACATTTTAACAAACTATTTGTATTTTAATATTAATACTTTCAGTTTTTTTTATTTTTGAAAAGCAAGGAAAGATGAAAAAATAATTTTTTTTTACTATGTTATTTTATCCATTTTTATTTTAGCGTGCTAGAGTAAAAATACTCTAGCCACAGGCCATGGTGAAAAACTAAAAATCACAGGATTGTGTCCAATAACGAAACCTAAACAAGGAGAGGACAGAGGAGGTGTGCTGTGCTGCCAGTAGAGAAGCCAAGTTTTCGAGACCAGAGCAAAGAACGTGTAACAGTACCACTTGCTTTTCAAAACAATCTAAAAAAAATAAAATAAATAAATTTATTAAAAATAATAATAAAAAACACTCGGTTGAAATAAAATCAACATGTTTTTTCAAGGTTTGTCGCCCTCCACTTGACTTCTGGCGCTTTGAGCCAATAAAACGCTCACTTTGGGCACTGACAAGGTAGATAAGAACAACAAACACTGCAAATTGCAATTTGCAAATTTTAATTAGCCCTACACAAATTAATCCCTTCTAAACCATGCGAAAACTTCGCAATGCCCACCAAGTAAATAGTAAAAGATCAATAACTCTAGTTTGTTTCCTAACATCAGTTAATAATTGACAATTTCTTTTCAAATTGGACTTCTAGTTTGCAAAATGCAAAGCAACTGACTAAGAAACCAGTTTTACATTAAAATTTATAAACCCTTCAGCCAGCACAAAGCACAAGCAATAGCTTCCTCGAGAAAGCGCTACAGAGCTATCAAAATCCCAAGTTGAAGTACCCTTCTGCCCCCGTCATCCCCGCATCAATACCCCCTAGCAACTCATCAAAGCTAAATATTTCATCCATCGAGTAGCTGTGCCAGTCATTGGTCCACAAGGAATTTTCTGATGGAGTCCACAGAGGATTTTCTGATTGACTCTTCTGCTCGTCCCTCAGCGTGCTATTTTCAACTCCCTGCGAACCATCCTCAATATGTTGTTGGCTTGATATATGATGCGCAAGAACCTCAGCTTGGCTAGATACATCCTTCCCACAAACCTCAGCTTGGCTGGATACATTCTGCTTAGGATCCTCATACACGCAGACCTCAGAGTGGGTTGATGTAGTAGCAGAGTCCGCAGAACTCGCTGCTGGAGAATAGCAAGATGGTGTCGCTGAGGAGAAGTTGTCCTTCGATGAGCTTGTTGAATTCAGCACGTCAGGAACATTTAAACGAGCATACGGGCCATACATAGCTCGTGCAGCTTCATCATAGGCAAGAGCAGCTTCGTAGGCAGTAGGAAAAGTACCAAGCCATAGCCTAGGGCCTCTGTTTGGTTCCCGAATCTCAGCAACCCACTTCCCCCATGTCCTCTGTCTCACTCCTCTGTAATTGCAGACTGAATTCTCTGGTCCTCCTTTACCTTTCATACACCCCTTCTTTGAGCCCTTGGCAGGAACTTTACGAACTGGTTTATTACCTCCATCACCTTGAGAATCAAGATACTCATTATACTCCTTCCACTTTTTAAGGGTCTCGGCTACAGATTTATTGATTGCCCTTTTCCTCTTCTTAGTAGGATCCGTAGGCATGGAAGTAGCTTTAGAATCTTGATCAAGAGTACCCATTTTCTCAATCTCAGAACCCAACAATTTTGATCCCAGTACAGCCAAACTACAAGAGTTTCAGAATCTGCAGCAGATAGACAAGTAAAATTAAGGACCACTACTCAAAAACTTGAGCAGGAGAGACACAAGAAAAATAACAAATCTCAAACTCTCCAAACAGTGACAGCTAATGTTTGATATATATATTTATAGACAGAACCAACTAATCCTTATCCTGTCAGGACAGCAAAATTACTTGCTCCCCAAGTTTGCTCTATTTTGTCCTATTTACTTTCCAGTTCTGGACAGGAGGTTTTTCCTTAACTAACAAGTAATAAACCTCTTATCAGTTAAACCCCTTAAAAGAGTCACCATTATTGCTCACCACGGAAATATTTATCTTGGCCATTAAGAAATTAATAAATTCCAAAGGTACGAAAATTTAACGGACCCAAAAAAAATTAACAAAGAAAATCTAATTTCTAGCGGAAGAATTTACCACTCCACTAACAGAAAACTACTTCTGTAACACCTCAATTTGCCAATTGGGTTTTTAGTCACAAAATTTACTCCAATTATAATAACCCCCAATTTGAAACCCTAACCCGGAAAGAGAAATTTCACCAGTAAAACAATACCTAGTTACCCAATTTGATCGATCAGACCCTAGAAACAAAAAATGAGCTAGAAACAAAAATTTCAAAAACTCTAAGCTGAGATTAACTAACTAACCTGCAAAGAAATTCGCTTCAAGAAATCAAAATCTTACACGAATCACTTAAATTTCTGTCTTCGACTATGTTGTCCCGCGTTGGTTTTTTGTTTGTATTTGTTCTGTTTTAAGAGAGAGGAGAGTTTCTAAAGTGACAAAGAGGTCACGCACAGCTTCTAACAATCGAGAAATCTTTAGAAAAACGAGGGTACCGGGATAATTATAGCCTTTCCCTGGATATTTCTGGAATTCAATTGTTTTATGACGTGTCGGTTTGGATTTCACTAGTGGCGCTTCGTTCCGAATCTAATGACACCTGGAAACCCGACCGTCCCGAACCTAGGCTGGCTGTCGTCTTTACTTGGCACCGAAGGAATTCCCCTCTCCTGGCCTCTTTCTATTTACTTTCCCCCTTTGTTTCTTTGAAATTTCATTTTTGTCATTTCTAACTAATTTACTCCATCTCTCTTTATTGAAGGGTTTCAATTTGTTATTAATTGACCCAAAATCTAAACGTATAGGATTTAAGAATTATGCAAATATCATTCTAGCGAAATAAAACAAACAGATTGTTACATATTGACAAACAAGATTAATTCCCACCAGTCAAAAAATATATCCTGATGTTTTTTATTTTATATTTAATTGTGCTATTTAATATATTTTTTATTTTATTTTTTACATCAAAAAATATAAAACTAATATTTTTAAAATTTTTTTTATGATCTTACTAATATTAAAAATAAATAAATTTTAAAAAATATTTTTTTAATATATATATATATATTTTTTAAAGAGTACTAAAATTGATGGCTAATGGAAAATCAAAACGTGTACATCTGCAGTGGAACCCAGGTAAAAGTATTCCGGTGTTGCCTTTATATTGCATGTTTACCACGTGTCAAAATACCACGGAGCCAATCATGTCCCGTGGGTATATGACATGTTGCCTTGGATGTCATCCCCAATGACCTCGGCAAGGGAGGAACCTTTAAAATGAGGAGTAATTATTTTTGATTTGATTTAGTTTTTATTAAAAAATAATTTAATTAAATTGTTTTTTTAAAAAATTAAAATCGAACCAAAACTAGAACAAACTAATAGGTTTTGGTTTGATTCAAATTTTTTAAAGAAAAAATTGATTCCAACTGGTTTTGGCTTGGTTTTTTCCAGTTTTGATTCGGTCTAGTTAAGTTTTTTGGTTTTTTACTTATAAATCTGAAACCGAATCGAACCGGTTAGTTTTTTAAAATTTTATTCAGTTTTTTTTACAATTTAGTCTTTTCAGTTATTTATTTTTAATTTTCTTGATTTAATTAATTTTTTTATTTTTTTATTCACCCCTGCTCTACTCGGAGTCACTTGAAACGGCCAAGGATCACACGTTTCTCTACAAAAAGAAAATTGCTATTTATAACACGGGAGGGTGCTTACGCACATTGTTTCCTCTTTCCAGTTTCCAGTACTGCCGCCCTCATGGTTATTTTACCTGTTCCGGAAATTAATCCAATAAGAGTTTCCATTACTAAATTATCCTTATCATGTGAATTATTTTTATTATATTCAGCAAGTTTCAAGTGGATGAGATTAAAGTTGGTGGGTATCTCAAGTTTTAATTATTGATGAGTCTTATAATTCAATATAATTAGAAATAAGGTTAAAATATTAGTTAATTGAC
>Ga0325414_1002497_pt1 | contig 18702 bp, 6 predicted proteins | sample PopdelMetagenome_8_FD_206183 | JGI IMG/M metagenome (GOLD analysis project Ga0325414, IMG submission 206183) | Populus deltoides microbial communities from Bellville, Georgia, United States - Leaf-PdKOR-R3 | ecosystem: Host-associated > Plants > Phyllosphere > Phylloplane/Leaf | place: USA... | reverse complement strand
TGAAAACTCGTTGTAGCTATGGCTGCTACTTCTCTCTGTCAAATGTTGAATTTCGTTTTTGTAGTTCCTCCTGTATTGGCAGCTACAACAGTTTTACACGCTGACAATTGTCTATTAAGGGTGGGGACGGCCATGCCTTGATATACAGGAGTGGTTTTTTTTTTTTTTTTACCGCCTTACTGCTCTCAATTGCATGCAATTGTCTTCTTTTTTTAAAAAAAACACCGGCCTAATTCATCTCCGATCATAGGACAAACTGTCCACCAAATCTTCGGTTTACTTAATTAATTATTTTATTTAAAATGATATTATTTTAATTTTTTTAATAAAAAAAATCTTACTGGTTTTAATTTGATCAGAGTTATTAACTTAGTTGTAGGTCAATTTACTATGTCAAATTTGGTTTTTTCAATATAAAATACAATTCAAAATAAATAATAAATCCAAGTAAGGTTAGGTTTTGGATTATCCAATTAATTTTAAATCGCATACAATTGTCTTTTTTGAAGAAAAAAAACACCGGCCTAATTTATCTCAAATGATAGGGTTAAGCACTTCTGTAACACTAGCACATCTCGAGATTACATTCATTTCGTGCCTTCGCGGTCCAGTAACCTCTAAGACCTACGTTAGCTTTTGCTATCATATGCCATGCATATGGCACGATGTCCAAAATATGTCGGTCCACTAAATTAAATTAAATAAAAACTGAGCCATGTAGTGTAGCAATGAACAATTCTTTTTCCACTCTAATCTTTTAAAAAAAAATATACACTAACCTAGTAAATGAGAGGTAAATCAATCTTTTCACCTGAATAAATTAGTCATCTATTACGAATAATTAAATGATTTAATTAGTTTTATAAACAAAAAATAAAAATAAAAACATTAACTTGCATCCAAAGACATTTTAAATATTTTAACTTTCTAAGCCTATTTAAATTATTTATTTGTCCCGACAAAAATAAAGCTTCTTTGAAAGGGGCTTTTCTTCTCTATCTTTTTTTGGTTTTTTTTATATATAATTTAGTTGAGTTAGCAACAATTTAGTCTTTCATAAATATAAAATATTAATAAAAAAAATGCTTGGTCAAAGCATGAAAATATCCTACCATTTACATTTCATATTCAATTTAGTTCTTATTATTTTGATTACTATTTATTTTATTTATTTTATTTTTTTTTATTGATTTTTTTTTCATTTCATCCCTAATCATTAGGCTTTATTTGATTTTTATATCAAATTTGATCCCCATTCTTTTGATATTTTTAAATCCTTCCACTAATTTTTTTTCCAATTTCATTCTTCATAATTTGATTTCAATTTTTTCTTATGTCGAATTTGTTCCTCCATTTTTTTTTTTACTAATGTTTATTTTGTTTTGGATCTTTTTAATTGTATTTTTTTTAGATTTCATCTCTTGATTTTTTTTATTGAGCCACAAGTTTCGAAGATTAACATGATCTGACTTTGGTCTTTTTTAGGTCCTTTTATAAAATTGATATTTTTTTCTTAATTTTATTCTTTAATATTTTATATTTATCGTGTTTTTTTTTTGCTTTTCTTTCTATAGGATTATCCAAATCCAATGGTCATGGTCACGTGGTTGGCGGGTTAACCCGGCTTGACTCATTTTTTTATTAAGAATTTTGCTTTGTTGTTTTTTTTTTGTTTGTCTTCTACATGGTCAAATTGAGTCTTATGACCACGAACACGAGTTTTGAAAGTTAACACACTTTTTTTTACGTTATTTTTAATTATTTTTTCAATTTCATCATCCAATATATATATATATATATATATATATATAGAGAGAGAGAGAGAGGTGGTCTTTGTTCTTTTTTCTCACTTTTTTTCTAAAGGGTTATTCCAATTTTGTTCTCGTGATCACAAGGTTAGCGAGTTAACCGTGGTTGACTCATATCTTTTTTTCCTTGGTTTTTTTAGAATGATTTTTAAAAAAGTTTCATGCCTCGACATTTTTTTATTGAGAATTTATTTTTGTTATTTTTTTTATTTTCCTTCTACGCATTAAGTCCTGGTCTCATGATCATGACTAGATGTTTCAAAAGTTAACATGGGTTGATATTGGTCCTTTTTAGTTTTTCTTTCAATTTTATCCTTCAACATTTAATTTTTTAGGAATTGATCTTCATGCTTTTTTTTTTTCACTTTTCTTTTTATGGAGTTATTTCAATTGTGTGCCTATAGTCACGAGTTTAACGGGTTAATATGGTTGACCTGGATTTTTTTTTCAAGTTTTATATTCAACATTAGATTGTTTCATAGTTGAACTTCATGGTTTGATTCAGTTCGCTTTCATTTGTGATTTTTTTTTACCTTCTATTTGCCCATATAATCATTTGATTATATATATAAAAATACATTCTAAAAAACATAGTTGTTAAACACAACTTAGTACAACACTAGTGTTGCGAGATCAAATATCCTAATTTTTTTTTTAATTTCATCCTTAACATTTAATTTTTTTTCATAATTGGTCTTTGCGTTTTCTTTTCTCACTTTTCTTTCTCTGTGATTTTCTCAATCATGTGCTCATGGTTGCGGGGTTAGCGCTGCTATACATGCAAGTTTTTTTTAACTAATATATTTTTTTAATTTCACTATTTAACATTGGATTATGATTTTTTTTAATCTTTGATTACCGCAAATGATTGTTTCTTTTTTAATTGGTTTTTTTTTAATCTTATTCTTCGATATTAGACTGATTGGGGATTGAAATTCATAATTTGTTTTGATTTTCTTTCCATGAGGTTATCTCGGTTTTCTAACATGGGTCGCGAGTTTGACAGGTTAACTTTTGTTGCTTTTATAGGTTATTTTTTAGTTTTGTTTTTTAATTTCATCCTTTGACATTGAATTGAGTGAAAATTATGTTTTATAATTTATTTTGATTTACTTTTCATGGAGTTATCATAATCTCATAACCTGAAATACAAATTTGATATGTTAGCTCGGGCCAATCTAAGCCAATCTAATATGTTGTTATCTTAATATTAAAAAAAATCTCATCTTAAATTTTTTTAGTTAAATTATATTTTTACGGATTATGTGAGTTGTTTTTAGGCCTGTAAAATTAACTGGTTTCATCAAATCAATTCTTACATAATTTAAATTTATTTCTATTAAAAAAATTAATACTATATAAATATTTTTTTTATATTAGAAGAATTTAACTCAGCCTATAAGATAGCGCGACTAAAATGTCCAAGTGTGTCTCGTACATCGTTGTTTCGTTGTACCAATAAATGTAAAGTCAAACATGTGAAGTTGTACATAAGAACCTTTTGGTTTCAAACAATCTTCTTTGGCCACGTTAATTTTAGCTCAGAAATCATGGCTTATCTCAATCACCGTTCCAAGAAATTATCATGATTCACTGCTAATTTGCCCCACGTACGTACACCAGGGTTGGACGGACAATTAAAGCACAAAAATCACGGGAAATTTCTCGATACTTCTCTAGGGCCAGATGTGTTCTTCTCTCTATAAACAAAACACTGAACCTTCGATCATCGCGATGAATATGATAGATAATTAGAATTAAAAATAAGCTCAGGCTCAGTCACCCAGATAGGGACTAGCTACGTGCTAAATATTTAATTAAGTTCATGGCTAAGCTTAAAATAGTAACAAGGTGGCACAGCATCCACAAATGTTTGGATCTCGTATCTAAAAATAGCTCTAAATAAATTAGATGGTCGTTGAGAATACATACATTAAGCGATTGCTGGAGAAATTGAACAGCTCACAACTACATAAATTAGCTATGGACATCGATCGATCACGATGGAGCTCAGCGTACGTACCACGTATGCAACTAGCTTCTTTGGGTAACCCGTGCACAAAGCAAACCCTGAAAATTGGACAAGTAGTTACCATATCAAGTAGGAGATGCAATCACGATCGATGTTTTCAATGATTAAGCATTAATCTCTACTTGTTAATCCACAAATATGCTGATAAGGCCATTTTAATTAGTTTTTTTGACACGGGGTGTCTCCATGACAACAAGCACGGAGACATCGAGCAAGCCTGAGATGACGGATCACGTGTTAATCTTCATCAATTTTATCAGTATATTTTAGTTAATTAAAAGCTTCACTATATATATATATATAGTGGTGCCTTCATTCTATGAAGATGAATATTTTTATTGTTCTAGCTTGAGTTTTTTATGGGAAGCTAAGCGAAGGGGTTAATTCTAAACAAATGAATAGAGATTAATAATTGATACACCAAGGTTAGAAGGGCACACAAGCAAGCCAATGAGGATGAGGGATAGGGTCAAGCTTTATAGAGAAAAATTGGTAGAAATATAACAATAATATAGGATCGATGGATATAATAATATTTGACCATTTACATATCAATTTACGTTGATGGCTTGCTAGCTGGAGGTGATTAAGACAATTTTTCACGATTTTCAAATGGTGAAGAATAGTAATTCCACATGAAAGCTAGCTATCGTACACTTACCATATATATATGATAATTGTACAATATGGTGTTCAAAATTGAACTCAAGAGGGAGGAATTAATCCTGTTTTTATCCAATATATATGCTCGGTTCATACAATAAACTTTACTTAAATTATTAATTCAAAATACTTCATTGTTGTGTGTGTGTGTGTGTGTGTGTGAAAATTGAACTCAAGAGGGAGGAATTAATCCTGTATCCTGTTTTTATCCAATATATATATATATATATATATATATATATATGTATATGTATATATATATATATGTATATGTATATATATATATAGACACACACACACACACTGCTTGATTATCCCACTAGAGATATGGCTTGGTTTGTGGCTACTGGCTACAATAATCAACCAAATATAATATTGCATCCATAGATAATTCGTTGATGTCAAGGGAAAAAAAAGAAGCAAAGACTTCTTGTTGTCGAGGGCGCCAGACATGAGTCGTCAGGAAATATAAACGTGGCAGCCTATTGATGGTTAGATCTTGGAAACCTATGTTTCCAGTGCGTGGCCCTCAACTTTGGAGAGTGATTAAGCTTCTTGTATGATTACACGTTTAAGGCTAATCAATCGGCAGATTTTTTTAATTAGAACAAAGTATTATGCAAAAGCTATTAATTTATAGAAACTACTGACTACTAATAATATTATATGTAAAGAGGTCGTCATTCATGCAAATATGATATTAATTTGGATGATTATCCTCATGTTTTACAGTTTGATTTTAGGATATAATAAGGAAAAAGTGCTTTTACTAAATGAATGTAAGTTGCATGTTTTTTATTTGGAAATATACTAGAAATCTATATATTTTGTATTTTTTAAAAATTATTTTTAATATCAACACATCAAAACGATTTAAAAATATTTAAAAAATTAATTTTAAATAAAAAAATTTAAAATTTAACTAATTTATGTTTGGAACGCAATACCAAATTAACAAGAGCTTACATGATGAATATTAAATAATCATTTTGTTTATAATTTAATTTCCACGCAAGGAGTTGGTGAAATAATGATAAACGAGAGACATGCTTTCTTGTTTTTCTAATCTCTAGTTACATTGTGCGCGGAGAAATTTTCTTAAAGAATTTTTTAATTATATTATAGAGGATTTGTCTATGCTCGAACTAAATGCGAAAAACCTAACCAAAGAAATCCCTTGACTATGAAATAAATAAAAAAATATTTTCTTACTTCAAGTTTTGTCATCTACCATATATATGAATTGGAGGCAAGTACTTCTGATTAAAGAAAGCTTTAGATGAAGTGCCTTTTTTCTTAATTTCAATTATTACATTATATATATATATATATATATATATATGGCCATAAAAATTGAAAAATGAGAGACAGATCACATAAAAGTCGACACAATTTCAAATCAATCCATATATGTAGTGCTATAAATCTTAACTGTTTTCATGACTTTATTGAGAAGAACAAAAAGTGGGGAGACGAGAAAAGAAAGAAAGGAATAAAAAAGGTTTTACCACTATTTGAGTGTGGAAAGTTGCAGGACCTTATTAAAAGCTGGGCATCATTAGTCTTAGCTTAGACCAGCTGCTAATAAGTCCCAAATAAACACTTTTCTTTTTCAAACTTTTCTTTCTTTTCGGCTTCCTTTAACATGATCTTTTTGCAGTTTTTCACTCTGTTTTTTCAAGATGTTAATTACTTACAGTTAGATGCCATTCTAATCTGTGTTCATATTGGTTTCGAATTCTGCAACCAAAAAGTTTGCCCCATAAAAAAAGACTAATATTATTTTTTTTGGTCAGTTTACATGCATCCCAACTAATTCTTTGAAATCCTGAAGTTAACGACCATATAATCTTCCAGTGATCCTGAAATTTGTGACACTCGAACTGGTGACTTCTAGGTAACAAACTCCGGGCCTTACCAATTGAGCTACACTCCTCAAAGTTAGCTATATTACACTTTTGATGAACCTTCTTATACTCATAATTGGGTTAGTCATGAAATTTATATATCCCTTTTGGTGACATAAACAAATCATGCTATTATCATATTATACGATATAATTTAAGTGGAGATAATCTAGAAATACACACACACATGCAAGAACCGATCATGAAATATAAGGTTATAATAAATCTAGACAGCAGATTTATGAACTACTGTTGGAAAGTAGTGTCATAAACAAAAAACTATGCCCCAGAAAAATATATTGGAAAGTAGTGTCTATAATTCTTTAATTTAATTTGCTGAGGTGCTAGCTGTTCTTAGTCTACTCATGAAGAGAAGCTATGATCCCAGAAATAATTGCTCAATCAATTTGTCGAAAGTCAACGGAGTTGAGTTCTTGACATTTTTGCTTGACAGAAAACACTCTAGTACTTGTGGGTAAGGAAGAAAGAGAATAATGGACGTTGTGATAACGTTGATAATTAAATATTTCTTTCAGTAACATAATAAAATCAATTTAAAATCACATAATAAATATTAGCTAGTCATTTTTAATTTGTTTTGTTTTTTTTGTCTTTGGTTTTAAGATTTTTTCAATAAACTTTCAATTATATACTTTCAATGATTATATATATAAATCACATTTCAAAATTATAAGCACTACTAGTACTGTAAAACCATCGGCAATGGAAAAATCTATTCCATAAAAGAAAGAGAAGAAGAAGAAGAAGACGATGACGATGAGTGCATGAAAATTAGATAAATCCTTCCTTTTGATTAGTTGGCTCTTGTGCATTTGCATTAATGCTGAAACATGAACACGAAAAATCAAAGGTCGGGCGGACTAAGTATAATTCCTACGTCCAAGCCAGTCAGGCTACGAACGTGTTCTAGTCCTTTGTATTCACACTAATCAAACCTGTTTTCGTTGGTCTTTTTTTTTTTTTTTTTTTTTTGCTAAACATGAATATAAAAAAATATTATTTATTTTTTAAAAAGAATTATGCTTTTGATTGACTCATTATCTCATATATACAAGTCAACCCTTGATCTAGATTTTGATCCGAATTGAGTGTTATAATGCTGAATAAAGCTCCAAGCTTGAGCCTTTTTGACAAATTTCACAATTTTATAAAAGAATAAAAATCTCCTTCCATTCCAATCTTATAATAGAAAATTTAAAAATCATTTCTTATGTCATTAAATTAATATTCCATGTACCCATAAATGAGCTATAAAAGCCTAAAACTCTAAAGAAATATTTTCTTTCATGAATTAATCCGTAATTTGTATGCCAAATTCATGTATTAGAAATGACCTTAGAAAAGTCACGACATTTTTTTTTAATGAAAAAAAGCATATCGTTGACTTGAAGGAGGCCACGTGTATATAAAACTTGTTTTTCTCATCAACATCAGATAAAGAGAAAAAAATATATAAACTCAAATAAAAATCTTATCTGCAAAATGAATGGAGGAGAACTCCTTTATATATATATATATATATATATATATATATATATATGTTCCTGTATTTCGGCGAAAATTAATTAAAACGTAATTAACTCTAATATTGCCGTAGTGAATTAAATACACTTCCCTTCGTATATTACGCCCAAATTCAGTCATGCTAGCTGGCTGGGTTAATCCAAAAAATTTGAAATTCAGGCATGATCTCCACCATGTTTTTAGTTGAACTGGAGAAATTATATTGACCAGTTAAATTTTAGTTGATTTAGATAAAATTATAGTGACCTTGTCAAACCCAATTCAAACTTAATCATATTAAAATTATTTTTTTAAAAAAAATATTATTTTAATAAAAATAATTAACCCAATAATTTGTTTTTCTAGTTCAGCCTCGAGAGCAAAGTATGTTCTCCTATATAGAACATGATGAGTTCATGTTAATTTAAAAGGGGACAAAAATAGTATTTTCACTGTAAAAAAAAAAAAATTAAATCAATCACAAGCTCAAGGCAGCCATCTTAAGTTGTGAAATGGAGCCATGCATGAATTGAATTAAGAAGATCGAGAAGAAACCCTGTAGCAAAGGTAATGTTTAAGAAATTGGAGTACGTGGCCTTTTTCACGTTGGTGACAGCTAATATGAATCTAGAAAGCGTGGATTGCACTTTCAGCCCGAAAATGATATATATATTATTATGAATAAGACTTGAGACCCCTTATTAATATATATATATATATATATATATATATAGAGTAAGATCTTGCATAACAAAATTATTATTATTATTATTATTATTATTATTGCTGCTGCTGCTGCTGCTGCTGCTGCTGCTGCTGCTGCTGCTGCTATGTACGTACGTAGAGAGAAAGATTGGAGTTTATATTTTATTTTAGTTTTCAAAGAGAAGGGACAAGTGGCATTATTGATAAGCAGAGGACGGCACCAAATCCTGTTGACTTCATTTTGTTTCCTACCCTTCGCTTGGATTACTATTTATAGTATACACACTCAAGTATATGATGCCCATACGGACGCTACTTCGATTTCCTTGTTCGAAAACTAAAGGATAAATCTCACCTTCTCTACCTCCGTGTAATTTCTCTCTATAATTACTTACTATACCTAGCAGTTGAGACTACGGCAGCATGGGTAGAGCACCTTGTTGTGACAAAAATGGGCTAAAGAAAGGTCCATGGACCCCGGAAGAGGATCAGAAGCTGGTTGATTACATACAAAAACACGGCTATGGAAACTGGAGGACACTTCCAAAGAATGCTGGTATGTTAATTACTGGTTAATTTGTATATCGGTTTGATACTGTCAGATTTTGTGGAGTTCGTGTTGATGGGTTTTTCTTGTTCTGTTTAGGGTTGCAAAGGTGTGGAAAGAGTTGTCGTCTTCGTTGGACTAACTATCTGAGGCCTGATATCAAGAGAGGTCGGTTTTCTTTCGAAGAAGAGGAGACAATAATTCAGCTGCATAGTATATTGGGAAACAAGTAAGTCTTGTATTCACAGGCATACATGCATGGTTGGTTAATTTTTCCATAGTTTGATTCTAACTTACTTTTTTTTTTTTTATTTGTTTGATTTATTGATTATAGGTGGTCTGCCATTGCTGCTCGATTGCCTGGAAGAACAGACAACGAGATCAAGAACTACTGGAACACACACATTAGGAAGAGGCTTCTAAGAATGGGAATTGATCCGGTGACTCATAGTCCAAGACTTGATCTTCTTGAACTCTCCTCAATCCTGAGCTCATCTCTTTACAACTCCTCTGATCAAATGAACATGTCAAGAATGCTTGGTGTCCAACCTTTAGTGAACCCAGGACTTCTAAGGCTAGCAACATCTCTCTTATCTTCTCAACGTGACCAAACCCAAAACTTCGTCATCCAAAATGGTCAAGAAGAAAACCATCTTCCCAACCCACAAGTCCAACAAAGCCAATACGAATCGATGATTCATCAAGCTAATAACCAGTTTCAAACCCCAGGTCAAGAAATGCCTACTTGCACCACATTGACTACCAGCCCTTGTGTTACATTTTCTAACGAAGCACGAATTATGGACCCTAATGTGGACCAATACCAGTCAAGTACCATTACCAACTTTAGCTCTCCAAATTCTCAGTTCAGTACTCATGATCAGTGGCAAAGCAATGGAATGGGCTCCAATTTAGCTGAAGATTATTATATGCCTGTTGTATCAAGTTACAACAGCAACGGCTACTATGGGTCTGACCTTATGGACCCTTCTTCCGAGACCTCGACTTTTATCTCCAACAGCAGCAACCAGAACTTTGGTTTTGCTTCAGTTTTATCAACTCCTTCTTCAAGTCCTACGCCATTGAACTCCAATTCAACTTACATCAATAGCAGCAGCGCTGAAGATGAGAGGGAAAGCAACTGCAGCAACATCTTGAAATTCGAAATCCCAGATATTTTGGATGCTATTAACTTCATGTAATCTAATGTAATGTATTGGAAATCAATGAAATTGATCAGAATAGTTCTCTTCTTTAATTTTCCCATCCAAATAATAATTAAGTACTAATTTGAATTTTCTTACCTTAATTACTTTATCAGCAAGCGAGCTACCCATGTTTTCTTTCCTGTCTATATTAAGTAGAAGTTTCCATTGTTGATCACTCCGTTCACTTCTTTTATCCCATTAATTAACATGCCATCTTATTACAATCACATTACCATTTCTTGGATTTAATTACTTTTATTAATGATCATAAAAAGAAAATGTCTCTCTTCCTATCACGCACGTACGTACGTACCCATTACTTAATTAATATAAAAACTTTAATAATTGAATTTCTATACACATAAGATTTATATTTGATATTCGAAAAAAAAGATTTATATTTTTAAATTAATACTTGTGTCTTATCGAACAAGAAAAAGGAAAACACCATTTTTGAGGTGTTGGTTTTCAAGTTGAAGTTAATAATTTGTTTCCATATTAATATTACTTCAGAATTAAATTCAAAAGGAGATATATTGTGTAATAAGATTTCTTTTGTGAATTAATACGCTATAAATCGAAAATACAAATGGAAAGATCACAAAATTGTACAATCAAGCAATCATAGGGAAGTAAGATACGGCTCCAAAGATCCCGAAAACAGTCAAAATCCGGCGACCTTTCCGGCGAGTAACAGCCGGAGCATGTAAAGTGTACAAGTGTCCCTGCCACCTGTAGGATTAACTGCCCTTTCACGTACTATTAAAGTAGTAATTTACATAAATGCAGGGGGATTATGAAAGCTTTGACGGATAAAAGTGTGCACGTGTCAATGCTTTAGCGGTGACTTATGTTTTTTTGAAAGTTGGGACCACGGCTTGCTTTATTGAAAACCATGGCGTGGCTCTTGCCTCTTGTGCTGCTTTTGTCTCTTTATTATCTTCAAACCAGAGATGTTATAATGACGTCATTTACATGTGGACTCAATTATAGGAGAAATGGGTCCCACTGATTTAGGTCTTGGTTTTAGTTACTGGTTGACCTGGTAATTATTATTAGGGTTTACCGTTTTTCTAAGGTTAAGGCTTTTCTTTATATAGAGGATTTTATATATATATATATATATACAGACATTAAAAAAGAGAATTATATACGGTCAGAATTTTCTTGTTAAAAAATTATTTTTTATTTTTATCTCCCTGTTTATTGAATACTGAATTTAATTTATAAATTATTAATCAACAATATGGCTACAATTTAATTGATAAACCCAAAGTAACAAAAATAATATATGTGATACCAAGGAGAGAAGAGCAGAACTGTCAGCGAGGATCCTCCAATGTTTCCATGGCCGTTTAGAGCAATTTAATTTTCGACCAACCGACAACAACAAGATATAGTCCGATATTTCCAATATTAGTTTCTTTGACTTTGAAGAAGAAAACTTCAATATGGTTAAGCCTAGGCCTAGCTAGCTATTGTGAAGTCTCAAGAGTCAAGAGTTATGCAAAGTAAAACGTGCCTTTTATTGTTTTCAATAACAAAAATTAGAGGGTTATACAATTTTTTTTTAATAAGCGGAAGAAATAAAATAAAAGATATATCAGTAGATATATATTAAAATCATCATAATTGTTATATAAAAAACCAAGAAAAATATACAAACTGAGAACTTTAAGAAAAATAACACTATATATCAGAACTTTACAATAATATTAGAGACATCACATCAAGACACAACACGAGAAAATGTACTTATAGAAACAATCGAATTCAAATCATAAAGTTATATTTTGTTAAAAATCTAATTCAATTTAAAAATTTAAGTTATTAGATAAAATTTCAAGATATAATTTATATTATTTTGTAATACATCTCCTCAAGTGAAAACATTTTAGATTTAAAACTTGTATAAGCCTATACTATTTTATATTTAATTTTTATCAAATAAATATAAATTATAAAATTCAAACTCATAACTATTTAATTATTAAAATTCTAATAAATTATAAGGTCTAAAATTTAAACTCATAAAATTATTATTTTCTAACATATTTTCTATCCTTATCTTGATTTACAAAATTAAAGGGTATAGGAGATGAATCTCACGTCAAAACGTAAAACATGACAGAAAAATAATTTATACATAATCTGTTACGTGTAAAGCTTGCAGCATACTACGATGCTCACTTGCCCAGACTGTAAACGAAAGTACTCCTGCGTGCAGGTTGGTTCGAAGTTCGGTATATTGCTTGGAAGATTAATCAGATTTCATTCAAACCATTCTCTGATTGCAACCTCTTTCACGACACCTAATGATAAAGTCAAGCAATCAATCACTAGAAAACAAAATGCAATCTCAGGCTAGCTGGATTGTATTTTCTTGTCTTTCCGTGCACATGCCTAAAATCCATGGTCAATTATGTTGGAACAGTTCAAGCTTTAGGGCAAGGATGCATGCCAGGGCAGAAAGGCAATTTCTAACCTCAAGTGAATAGCCTTTGAATAGTTTCTTGAAGTGAGCAAAAGGTGTCTCCTTCCCTTCTTGCCTCTATCAACATTTCAAGTTGTGTTTAGTTAGTTTTTTATATAGAAAGTATATTTATAAAAGTATTAATTAGTTAATGGAATGAAAATAGAGATATATAAATAAATATATCTTTGGAAAAGTTTTATAATACACTTTTTATTATTTTAAGACAAGAAAAACATGGAAACTTTAACTCTATATTTTTTATTTTGATTTTCTAACTAAACACTAACCAAGTGTCATCCTGAGGTAGGTGTTGTTCATGTTAAGTGATATTTTTATATCATTGAGAACATGGAACTTCTAGCAAATTTCTACTTTTTTAGGTATTTAAATTATTAAAAAATAATATAAATTATATCTTGAGAATTTATTTAACAATTTAAGTTATTGAGTTGGATTGATTTTTTGATATGGTATCAAAATCTTAATGACCAAGCGGTTACAAATTCAAATCTCACCATCCTTATTTATTTGATAAAAAGTAAGTACAATGTAATATAAATATATACAAGTTTTAAGTTAAAAAAATTTTCATTTGAAAAGGTGTTTTAAAAAATAATATAAATTATATTTTAAAATCTCATGTAATAACTTAAATTTTCTAGATTGAATTAATAATTCTACATGAAAAAAAATTAAATTAGTATATTTGGTCTTCCTTACGCGTAAATGAAAAGAAAGTGGAGTTTCAAATAAATCGATCTAGTTGCTAGGAAGCCTATAGGATTTTCTACGAGGAGAACGGGTCAGAGGAGACAGCTGGGAATCTTGACCCCAAAGATCCAAATATTAATAATTATTATTTTCCATTTCTTTCTTAATATTTTACAGTGGCCACCCTAAATGAAAATTTATCAAGCTCCCTTCTTTACGAGAGACAGAACCTTTTTCTTTATTTGACTTTTATAATTATTTTCCCCAAATTGAAGAACTTGGCGTCCTGGTCCCAGATGGTGATTTTCTATTTTATTTACATGGGTGTCCCCAAACAATAACATCGTATTCATTACACATCCCCATTAAAAATTAGCTGGGAGATTATTTCTCAAATTGTAAAATTGAACTTAAGACTCAATTGTACGTGCAAGAAATTACAGAAAACATTTCGCTCTTTTCTTTAATTGTTTAATTCATGGAAACATTTCAGAGAGATTGAGAATTCTGAGATCAAATCTTAGGAGAGATTGTGAAACTTTAAGCATTGAAAGTATTACCATTATGCTCTTAGACTTGTTGATCTCACAATGAGCTAGCCAAAACATCATCAATTGAATCCAATTCATGTTTTGTGTAGGAATTGAAGTGTAGTGATACTAGTTATATCATTTAATTACAAGCAGTAGTTGTTTAAAACAATGAAAATATATAGAGGGAAAACTATCAAGGAGGGTTTAGAGCAAATTTTTTGGATCAAATGTAGCCTCACAACATGGATGAAAAGTTCTGCTCAGCTATACATGGTCAATCCCTGAATATTTAGAGCACTTAGGACCACAGGAAACCATAATGTCAAAAGATCACCGTATTGATTTCCAAGCAACATCATACAAGAGTCGACTCCTCGTACGATTAGAAGCTCAATCCACATCTAGTTACCGACTCTCTAAGTCAATTAAAGCTCCCAAACTCCCATGTGTGTACGTAAGCTCTGCATCATTTATACATCAAAATGCTTGATTTTGTGTAGAGTTTAGGTCTCGACGTGTCAAGAAAATATATACAGGACAATTTATGACACTTTTTGCTTGTATGTATGTATCTGACTATAAACCGACCTTAGGAGAGACAGATTTCACTTTCTTGATCGACCGTCCAAAGAAAAAGCCCTCCTAAATGGTTTTGAATAAAGTAGGCTCTTGAAAGTGTTTTGATGTCTTTGCCAGTGGTTTTATTTTCTTCGTTTTGCATGTGTTTCAATGCTTTGAGGATGAAGCTTTCACTAAAGAAAATTTATGTGAAAATGGGAAAAGGGGGGCCTCAATATGATCATAAATAGATTTATCGTAGAACTCATGGCCTTGTTGACCTAGATTTGTCTTTCTTTTCGAGAATTCTTCAGATTAGAAAGTTAATTTCCAGGTTAGAAATTGTGGGTTAGAGTCAATTTGTTTTTTGCTGGAATAGAAACAACAGGTGTTTGCTATGTTGGACCGTGGGGTCGAAAAGCAGGCAAGACGCTGAATTGTAACCTGAATTTATCCACGTGTCAAGCTTAGGATAAAAGATGGTAAACTTTGGGGGTGTTTACTTTTACTTGTTAATTAATTTGATATGTTACATAGCTTATCCACCAAAGTCTATAGTTCCATAGTCAGCATGAATTAATAAAGCAACATGCATGGTGAAAAAAGTCCGACACTCGATATATATATATATATATATATATATATATATATATATAAGAGAAATTAGAATTGATAATATTCGAGCTCCAAGTTTAATAATATATAGTTGATTTCAAGATAATTAGCTGAAATTAATTGCGGTAAATGACAATTTGTAACATGACATATATAAGGTTAATGGTGCTAGCTAATTAATTTTATTTAGAAAACAAATTAAGTTCATAATGATAGTGTTTAGCACCTCTCATCATGTCAAGATCGAGATGCCACATCTAAAACTATTCGAGTCAAAGAAATTATGTCATAGCCGGCAATAACACTACTATATATGGATAATTGTAACATTTTTATGATTCACGTACGGTATAAACATTATTATTTGGAAAATGACTCCTATCTATTAACTAACTAATTAATTATCGTGGGGTGAGATTTGACTTACCATGATAAATTTACTGCTCCATTCCTTTTAAATCGCATTACTTAAAATGTTTTATTTTTTAAAATTTATATTTAATATTATCGTGTTAAAAAAATTTAAAAATATTAAAAAAATATTTAAAAAAAAATAATAATTAAATTTTGGACAAATAACATTTAAGCTGCAATGTCAAACATCCTTCAAGTACTAGTTTGATATTGTGGTACCCTTTACTTTTTAAAGTATCTTTAAAATTTTGTTGCTTTGATATTTTTTTAGGGTTTATTTTTAATGTTTTTGAAATATTAATGTTAAAAATAAAAAAATATATTATTTTAATAAATTTTAAATTAAAAAATATTTTTTAAAAATATCATACATCACGTTATGAATCATACACCAATACTACTATTTGAAGTCATTTAAATTCTATAATATCAATGTTAATTATCAATGTATAATTAATGAAGACAGGAACGAATAGAAGAAGTCTACATAAAATTATTCTAACCCAGTAAAAGAAAAAGTGATAGGATCTAGTTTTATCCAGATTTAAGAATATATTTTCTTAATTCTTTCTTTTTTATTTTTTTCTTTGCATTGATCTCTCTCATGTATAATCAGTACCCGTCATCCCCAATATAATCAAAATGCAAAATGATAAATATTTATATTCCATTTGAAAGGATTTTTATAAATAAGTTCAAGTTATTAATTTCTTATCATTAACTAATGTTTGATATGACTTTTAAAAATTGGTTCAAGTGTTTTTTTTTTTAATTTTTTACTCAAAGAAAAGTTACAAGTATATTGGTTATAATAATAATAATAATAATAATAATAATAATAATAATAATTATTATTATTATTATTAAAAATGCTTATTTGAGTGTGATATTATATTTTTAAAAATTAAAAGTTTTAAAATAAATCATCGAAGCTTGATATTATATTATTCTCCAGTAATTTGTATAATCATATGCTCTATTGTAATCTTGGCAATCCATATAACGATCCTTCACAGCTATAGCTCCACCATATGAAGAGTACGTACATTGAATGTTGCGGGTCTCCTTTTTCTTCAATTAATTTCTTCATTATTTTGTATTCAAGTTAATCGATAAAAAATATGTTACAAAATTCCTTCTTCCCGTCATGTTCTCCATTGGAAAAGCTGGTCATCTTAATTAAACTTTCGGCTGAGTGATGGAACTTCGGTTTTAGAAAAAAAAAAACAGAACAGCACCTCTCATGTCTTTGGAGTCAAGAATGTTTTTGGACTAAATCATGTTTGTGATCAACTTGTTATGTCGTGATTGTAGCATTTTTGCGGTTTGTGTTTTGGAAAATGACTTTTGTCACTAGCTAATTGGTGGGTGTGAGATTTCGCTTACCTATAATAAATTCGCCTACAAGTGCTGTGCAGAAGCAGGATTTCCCTGTCAAACTTGGCCTTATTAGGTCTGGTTATTAGTTTCCGTTCTTGATTCTTGATTTATTTTTGTTCTTATCATCTTCCTTCGGCTTCTTCATGTTGCTATTTATCCTATGTTGGGCCTATGGTGAAGAAAGTTGTGCTGTTGAGAAATAAGGACCTAAATCATGCCCTAATTTGAGCTGTGTCGATCAAAGCCCTACGTAGGATTCATAGTAAGGATAACGAAGTTTGGAAACACATGGGCCTCTGAGAATTCTTAGGTAACCCTTCTTGACATCCAAGCAGCAGCGAATGGCTCAAATAAAGAGAAGAAAAAGGGAAATCTTACGACTTGAGTATTTTTTTTTTTTTAATGTAAAAAATACTAAGTGATGATATACAAATCAGACATGCCATGCTATGTTTGGGGGTGTTCTAATATATTATTTAATATATTAAAACACTCCCAAACATATCATTATTATTTTAAGCATGATTAAGAATCCAAGCCATATTCATTGAACTTTACACAAACCTATTATTGTTCAATGATTATGATAATTATAATATCTAAGAAAGGATTTGGATTATATATATCACTAATATTCGATGAATATAATAACCAATAATATAATTAAAATGATTAAAATAAAAAAATAAATTTATAAACTTGTTTTTAACGTGTTTCGGCAAGTTTATATATACATCTCAAATACTAACCCGTACTTGAGTATTGTATTCCTTCAATAGTTTATGTTTAATAGTATAATAACCACTTGATGAATTCACACTGATATTTTTACACCACTTGAAGATATTCTCTCTTTAAGATTTTCACATCACTTAAAGTTATACACTCTTCAATATTTTTTTCACTTGAAGATATGTCTTCTTCAAGATGTTTTCTTAGTGAAATTACTTCGTCAATATTAAGAGTTTTTACCTAACTCTCACAGGTTTGCAAGTTTAATTTTGTTATTACAATTAATATAAGTATGATCTTGTCATCACAATTAACTCTCTTAATAGAAAAGATAATACAATTAAAAGTTCTAATATCTCTATATTTCACAGGATAACACTTACAGGATTTGAAAGTGTTTAAGTGTAATGAAAATGAGATCAAATATTCTTGTCCTATAATACAAAGGATTAATAACATGTTGTCACACCCGACATCGCGGCGACCCGCAAAAAATTAAAATCTTTGGAAAAGAACAGATTTCTGGCATCTTGTTCTTTTAGGAAAAAGGTCTTGTTTCAGGAGTCGCCATTCTGTCGCACCCGACATCGTGGCGGCCTTAAAAAATTAAAATCTTTGGAAAAGAACAGATTTCTGGCATCTTGTTCTTTTAGGAAAAAGATCTTGTTTAAGGAGTCGCCACCTAGTATTATGGTCACTAGGAACCCTAACTGGTCAACAGAGATTCTATGGTACGGGACTGGTTACGTAAAAGGGAAGATGTTATCACCTCTTAAACGTTCTGCCTAAGGCAGACTGCATTGCTGGTTTTGTCTTAAATTGCTAAACATTTATTCGCTTATGCTATGATGATTTGTTTATAATATTCCTGACTCTGGCGCCAGTGAAT
>Ga0325414_1002496_pt1 | contig 18703 bp, 4 predicted proteins | sample PopdelMetagenome_8_FD_206183 | JGI IMG/M metagenome (GOLD analysis project Ga0325414, IMG submission 206183) | Populus deltoides microbial communities from Bellville, Georgia, United States - Leaf-PdKOR-R3 | ecosystem: Host-associated > Plants > Phyllosphere > Phylloplane/Leaf | place: USA... | reverse complement strand
AATTTGAGCTAAAAAGAAAAAAGAAAAAATCTCATGAAAATAATAATAAAAAATCATCTATTCAAAAACTTTTGAGCTACTATAATCGATGTTTTTAGGTTAACGAGTATTAGTTATGGTTTTTTTTCTAAATATCCTTAAAAAAAGAATGAGTTTAGTTTAGTTTTTTTTTATTCAGTTAATTTTATTTTTTTTGTGTTTTTAGATTTATTAGAGAAATTATAAAAGATTTTATGATTTTTTTATTTGTTTTTAGGTGAAAATAAATTGAAAAAAAAACAGCCAAAAAATCATCTTTTCTAATTTTCCAATCACTGATAATTAAAATTCAAGTCTCATCATACATATATCTCCTGTTTCCTTTTTTTTTTTATAAAAAAAAACAATAGAAGTTTTGCTTAAAAGAAGATGGACATAAATGATCAATAATTGTTCGTGTATGCAAGTGGTTAAAGTGTTGGACTCTAAGTTAGTAATAGTATGCAAGATTCCATGAACTAAACATAATAATTTTTTATTTATGAAGTTGTTTGGTATATCTTTATATAAAAATAATTTTGTCTTATCCAACATTATTTTAATAGAGATATTTTTATCTCACTAAAAAAATAAGAAAAGCTTGTCCAATTATCTGCTCAAAGGTTAACTCGGGTGAATCCTAGTCAATATAAAAATAAAATTAATTATTATTATAATTTTAAAAAACATGATTTGAGAATGGACTTAGGGAAAGACTTAGATCACGAGTCGGGTTGACCATTAACCTAAATCAACGTAAGAATAAAAATGATTATTATCATAATTTTAAAACGCAACTCAAGAGTCGACCCAGGACCAGGCCTAAGTTACATGTCGGGTTGACCTTTGACCCGTATCAATATAAGGATAAAATTGATTATTATCATAGTTCTAAAACTCAACTTAGTGGTCGACTCGAGACTAAGCCCATGTCAAGGGTTAGGTTGACCATTGACCCTAGTCAATATAAGAATACAAATGATTATTAACATAATTTTAAAACCTAACTAGGGGGTCGACCCAGAGCAATGCTTAGGTTACGAGTATGGACGATCAACCGGGTTAACCTGAAAAAATATAAAAATAAAAATGATTGTTATTATAGTTTTAAAAACCTGATTTTGGAGTTGACGCGGGGCAAGTCTTGGTTACGAGTCGAGAGGGTCAACTCAAGTTTATCAAGGTTAATGTAAAGATAAAAGTGATTATTATGATATTTCTATAAACAAACTTGGGGGCTGACCCAAGGCAAGGCTTGGGTCACATGTCAAGAGGGTCAATCAGGATTGATTTAGGTCAATATATAGATAAAAGTGGTTATTGTCATAGTTTTAAAACCTGATTTAAGAGTTGACCCGAGACAAGACCTAAGTTACAGGTCTAGAAGATCAACTTGAGTTGACCCAAATTAAAAAAAAATCAAAGCAACCTTATTTAAAAAAAAATTCAATGGATTTGTTAACATGTTTTTATCTCGGGATGATCGGGTCACAAGTCGACCCGAGTATTTGACCGGGTCAGCTCAGATCAATTCTTTCTCTATTATTTTTAAACTCATATCAGTCCAGGTGCAAGCCCCAGGTTGGCGAATACCATTTTGTGTCTACTAAAAATAAAATAAGATAAATTATTCCCTCCAATTCAAAATATACCAAACACAAGACGATTATTTCTCTAGTCTAATCCTATCTAATCCATTTTAATCATGTTCAGTTCAATCCAATCAAATATTATTTGAAATATCAAACATTACCTAAAATTATTTATTTTTCTTATTGTAGAGTTTGAGGATGTGTTCACATTTTTTTAAAATTTTTTCCACATGTTTCATTTGTTAACTGTTTTTCTTAATATTACCATACAATATGGTAATAAAAGTGGCACAATTTTTAATTACACCCATTCTTTTTTTAGGAAACATTTGTGGTTCTTTTTTTTTCTTCAAGGTTCATTAGTTTTTTTTTCCACATGGCCCATTTTTTACATTTTCTTTAAAGTTTTTAAGAATGTTTAGGTATGTTATATTATCATATAACTTGATAATAAAAGAGAATTTATAATTACTAAAACATATTCAAGTGTACATGCCTGGACTATATAGTTTTTAAAGGGTGACACACTAGCAAATTTTAAAAAATAAGTCAAAAAAATTTAATATTAAAAAATAAAATTAAAAAAAATTCACTCTAGGCATGTTTAATTAGTTTTTAATTACGGTTGATAATTATTTTTTGTTTTTTTTAGGTTAATCACAATCTCCAAAAAATATCCTAAAAATTAGTTGGTTCTTGATTTTGTGTATCTATTTTTGTTGTTGTATAATTATATAAAAAATAATTTTTTAAAAATAAAGTTATGAGAGGTTAGATTGGAGATTTTTTTTTATATAGTAAAATTACTAATTTAATTCTAAAATAAATAATCTAATGTGGGACATTTTTATATTTTCAAGTGTTCTAGAATATTGTAATTATTTTAGGCCCCGTTTGTTTGCTGGAAAGTAGTTTCTTTTTAAAAAGTGAATTTCGAGAAAGTGAATTTCGAGAAAGTGAATTATTTTCTGATGTTTGGTAGTATAATGAAAAATAAGTTGGAAAACACTTTCTAGTATTTGGTTATGATATGGAAAATGTGCTGGAAAATAATTTATTAATATTTTATTTTTCTCAAGTTTATTAAAATAATGAGGAATAATCTTACAAATTAAAGTTGAATGAGAATGAAATTAAAAAAAATATAATTTCATAAATTATCTCAAATAAAATAAATAATAATCAAAATAATAGAGATCAAATCTAAAAAATAAAAAAAAAATGAAAGATGAAGAAATTAAAATAATAATAATTAACATTTCATAAATTATTTTAAATAAAATAAGTAACAATTAAAAGAATGAGGACCAAATTTGATACATAAAAAATTTCAATAAAAAAATGATAAGCATAGTTAATATAAAAATTAAATTTTAAAAGATGAAATTGAAAAATAAATATTCAAAACAAAATATATATATATATCAATCAAAAGTTTGAGGACCAAATTTGATATAATCAGCAAATAATATGATATTTTTAAATTTTTCACAACTTCCGGAAAGTGTTTTCCGTCTAAATTTTCTAGGAAAACACTTTCTTGAAAACCAAGCTAAATTTTCCTTTGACTGAAAAGTGTTTTTAATTGATTAATTTTTTTAATAATAAATAAACATAAAAAAAATTTAAAAATAATTTTTTTTAAAATAAATTCTAAAAAACAAATATATCCTTAATGCTTACAAAGACAAATGTTAGCAACTCACGGATATTTTCCTACTGTTCAAACAAAATTAAACTGAATTGTGGCGTAATGCGAGCCCTAGCTAGTATATTCTGATTTAAATCTAATGACTAAAATCACGTTAGATCACCTAAAAGGACACCAATAATTAGATATTTTTTATTTCAAAATTTTGAGAGCCGCTCGCTATTTTTAACATACGTGGCTCACTTCAATCATAATTAATAATAGTTTTTAGTATTATTAAATTTATTTTGTCAAAACCCTTTTAATATTACCAAAATATCATAATTGACGCTACAAGAATGTCTCGGAGATCTTATTTATTCATTCTTTCCTTCCCTTTTTTCTTTCCTCTTTTTGTCCTTGGAATTTATACCTCCTTATTTTGACCACTTGATTAAAATACCCCATTTTTCAATTGTGATATTCTTACCAAACTATATTATTTTTCAAAAAAAATTTGTATGTGCTAGTTTATCCCTTTTTTTTTAATGCACTGATTTAAAAAAAATCATAATTATTAACAAAACTCTAAAACGTATAGGTTTTCTATTATACATGAATGCACTGTGAACTAAGAGACAATTCACTGTGGACTTATTGTGCACGCATGCACTGTGGACCAAGAGATAATTAATTGTGAACTTGCACAGTTGCTTCGCTATATATTGAGAAAACACTGTAGAAACCATTCCCGTGTTTTTAGTCAACAATTGCAATTGGGGGCGTGGCCTTCTCTGCCACAAGCCGCTGGATCTGGCTTTGGTAGCCGGATCCAGCGTTGTTGGGTCTGGTTGACAATCCAAACCCAGAACACCAAAATGTGTCAATTCTAAGCCAGACCAAATACACACTATATCGTCTGTGGGGGGGGGGGGCGGTTGTCTTCCCTGTTGTTTGTAAGTCAGACAGGGTTGTTGGGTCGTTGCAATAGCCAGGACCTAATGGCGTTGGGTCCTGCTGGCACCATTAGAGTTGAGTCTTGCCCTAGTGGGACCCAAAACTGTAAATGGATCATTGTAGCAGGATCCAGCAGCTTTGAATCCTGCTGGACCATTAGAGTTAGGTCCTTCCCAGTAGGACCCAAGATTGTAATGTTTTTTCTTTTCCTTTTCATACGTGTGCTGGACCCAAAATCACATTGGATCCTGCCGGTGCAGGACCTAATTGGGTGTTGGGTCATGCACAGTGGAGAACCCAGAGGGATTTTGGGTCTTGCACTCGGCATTAATAAGATAAATTCCGTATGTAAGGATTATATTAGTTGGTCGCGGGGTAATTGAATCTGAGTTTGTAATTTGAAAGAGTACTCAGAATTTAGTTAAATCTTCACAATTCTTCTTCTTTCTTTTCAGAACTTATCATTATTTTTATTTCGATTTTCAATGTTAAGAGAAGTAGATTAGTCTCCATACAAATAAAAAAGATAAATTGTATAGAACGATAAATTGTATAGAACTTCCTTCAATTATTGAGAGTCAGGTGTATTTATAAAAATATATTTATTAAATAGAAAAACGAGTTTGACTAATAATAATAAAAAGACTAAATTACCCAAATAATTATTCTATATTAAACGTAAGTTGTTGAACAAAACTCTAAAGTGAAAATCCAATATTAGTGTTAGTTACATATTGTAGTGAATTTTTTTTTTGAAAAAAATATTAAATTTGTTATTGAAATTCAAGATATTCTTATTTGTATTATCAATATTGTTATTTTTATGATAATTAATGTTATTGAAATTAAAAATATTATTATTTGTATTATAAATATTATCATTATTATAATTATCTTGGGTCTGGCGACAGGACCCAAGGCTAAGGGATCCTACTTCAGGACCCAATGCTCTTGGGTCCCGCGTCCGGACTCAATGTCCTCGAGCGGCGTCATAACCCAATGCTCTTTGGTCCGTAGCAGGATCCAAGGCTAATAGGTCTTGCATCAGGACCCAAGAGAATTGGGTTTAACGTCAGTACCCATTTCTCTTGGGTTTGGCGGCAGGACCCAATGCTAATGGGTCTTTCATCAGGACCCAAGAGAATTGGGTCCGGCGGCAGGACCTAAGGCTGATGGGCTTCTGCCTCAGTGTTGGGCACACCCCTGTGCACACTTGACACTTGGGATGCTTGCCTGCGGGCTGAGAACACCCCAGCGCACACGTGGTGCTTGGGCTGCCTGCCTATACGCTAGGCACACCCAAGTGTACACATGATGCTTGGGTTGCATCCGAATGCAAACCCGTCTTCCAAATCAAAAGAGAAATGGGCTCGTTGGGAAGAAAGATAAAATGTCTATCCGTTGAAAATTATGATCCATAGTTGCTTTTCTATTCTAACTCCTGAAGCTAGAATCCAAGCCATCAACCCAATTTACGAAACAAGTGTGCTTCCTCAGGTAGAGACCACCATAGGCCCAAATTTAACTCATCCCAAGCTCAATTCATCACTTACCTAATGAGAATGTAAATATTGTCAATTTTTTTTGTTGTTGTAAAATTAGCAAAGTAAACCTTAAAAGTTGATAAATTATTATAGATTCAAAAAGATATGATGAAATGGCACAGTTTGATTATATTGCACTTTAGAAGCGTGGCATGGTCAAACTCTAATCTTCTACCTAAATCGGTTGACTAGTTGGATCCAATTTTATGAACCGGTCGACCGGTTCACACAAAAAAACATAATTTTATGAAGTTTTTCTTCCAATATATATTTTATAAGTCAAAATATACCTCTTTGTCAAACTTATTGAATAAATAATAAACTTCAATTTAAATCTCAAAAAGTTATTGTTCACACAATAGTGAGTGATTCTGAACAGTCAGGTGTGAGTTTGTCGTAACTAAATGAGGATATGTCCCAAACAGATTATATAGATAGCCTAGCAAATGCATTTATGAATTAGTGGGATAGGTCTATACCCAAAAAGAGGTCTAGTCGCACCAGATTAGAATAGCAGTTTAAAATGATCATAACTTATGATCCGACCGTTGGATTGCATTTAATTTTTTTACAAGAGTTTTCGGAGGCTATAACTGCGTCAACAAGGACTGTCGGATATTTAGATATCAAAATCTCACTAAGGCCTCGAAATTTTAAGATTTTCTTTGTTATTTTTGGAATTGATCAACCAATTTCATTTACCATTACAAATCCGTTGACTCATTAATCTAGAAATGACATAGTTTGACAATGTTGGATTTCAGAAACATGCCATGGTTAAACTGTGATATATCACAAAAACTTTTTGAACCTATATCAATTCGTCTTTTTTTAAAAAAATTTGCGTTCCAGTTTCCCAATTTATCCAAATATTGTTGTTCACGCGCACAGCTCTATTGAGATTATCTTTTCGTTTTTTGGTTTTTCCCCTCATAATTGGACCGAAACTTGATGTAGCGCTATGTTCTGCTTAAGCTAGACGAAGGTGGTGTTGGACAATATGATTCAACCATATATTTACAAAATTTTAAATTATTTTTAGCTTTATTTTTTTATATATTTTTAAATTGTTTTGATGTGCTGAAATTATAAATAAATATTAAAAACAAAAAAATTATATTAATATATTTTTAAATAAAAAACACTTTAAAAAAAAACCTTTTACAACATTCTTAAACAATAATAAAAAAAGAAATTATATTATAATGGACAAATCTCATGGTCATTATGAGAGTTGATTTTTTTTAAAAGAAACCAAGAGATAGAGAATTATAAAAAAAAAATATCAACATGAAGTAACTTTGAACTAATTAGATTCTGATTGCAATAAATTTTTAAAATTGATTTAAGATATTTTTTAATTTTTTTCTTAAAAAAATCATTAAAATGTTTAGTAACTTTGAACTAATTAGATTCTGATTGCAATAATTTTTTAAAATTGATTTAAATTATTTTTAATTTTTGTCAGAATTACTTTTTGACTTAAATAAAAATGATGTTACAAAACGAGTCAAAAAATATTTTTTTATTTATCAAAAGTTAAGATTAAAATTTTAATTTTTTGAATTTTAAATTACATTACCTACTTTATAAAAATTGAGTTATTTTTATTCAAACATACTTCTAACTTATTTTATTTGAATTATGATTAAAATAATTCTTTTTATAATTTATATTAAATGAACTCTTACAGCTTGTTTAGAACTAGTTCTCTATTATAATTAAATTTAATTATAATATTTAATTTGAAATTTTTTATAAATAAATTAAATTCATATGTTTGAAAGATATGGAATTTAATTTAATTTATTTTCTATATTACCCTCATCACATTCATCTTATTTATTTGAATATTTTTTAAAAAAAGATAAGTATATTAGTATTTTAAAAAAATTAATTTTAATATTTTTTTTTTAAATTGTAAATTAAAGGGGTTAATCTCTATTCTACTTTTATATAAGTTTTAGAGATTGGATTTTTTTTTTAGAATTCAATTATTGAAACTTAAAATAGTTTCAAACATAAGATTTTATTAACAGTTTGTATTAAATTCAATTCAATTCAAAGATTCCAAATATGGTGGTAAGTATTTTATATATATAAAAAAATATCTACATTTTCATAATTTATAAGAGAATAAAAAAGGTAGAATAAATAGAATCCCGTGACTACTGAAATCACGCTCTTTAAAGGGAGGTCACCTAAGGATTTCTAATGTTGGTGAGAGTTTTCAAATGTGAATCGAATTTTTTTTTCCAGGATGCTGTCTAGTACCTTGACTTGGTGGTACCCACAAAATTGGTGTTTGAGGAGAGAAGGATTTCTTAAATGAAAAAACACCCTCATTGGCCTCTTTGTAAATGACCACTGCGTCAGAAGCAACCAACCATAGAGGAAATATGTTCATAGCATGTTTCCTTTTACCCTCAAGGCAGCCATTTTTTACCTGCAAATGTTCAGGCACTACATGGGGAAACCAGTTGAACAACCATAATGTTCAAGCGAGCAAATTATACATACAGTAGAACACTCCATGAACACAAAGACTTCGTACAAATATAGAACGAACTTGATATTTTTGTTTTCAGTGCTCGTGATTATTCTTGGAACTTGATTCTTTTTGTGAAGTTCCCATTAATCCGTAAACTGAAAAGAAGACATGATAAAGACAACAGGGAATCAATCAGACATGTCAAGCCATAATTTTACTCTTAACACCACTTTATTACAGCCCTCGCATTTGATCTCCTCAGTTTCTTAATTCCATTAGTGAACAGTCACCACAGGCGTATTACATTCTAGAATTAAAAAGTTAAATTACAGTAAGAAAGTGCTGCGGTGCACAAAGTAACGAGCTTGATGGTGTTCCTTCTCACCAATTCTCTGAATATATATATATAGCCAACCACTTTAGTAGCAAGGAGTTGGATTTCTCAGGGCCTTCCAAACTGTTACTAAAATCAGCACTAAAGTGAAAGGTTCAGGTCTAAGCTTGCTTTATTCTCATCATTCTTCACAGCTTGCTTTCTTTGAGAAGAATCCACCAAGCTGGTGGACACAGCTGCAGCTGGGATCAGGTCTTTTAACTTCTCAGTCTCTGCCATGAAGTCTTCACGTTGAAATAAGGGCTTCCAGACAGTAACCTGCTTCTTCTCTTCCTCCAGTTTTCTCTTCTTGTTCTTGCCATCTATCTCCGGTTTCAATGCGGGATCTGAGACATTCATTAGTCGATCACGAGCCTCGCGAATGCCTGTGATGAGCGCAAAGAATCTCTCTATTTTTTCTTCTTCATTCTCTTCATCAAGATCGTCACTGAAAAGTTTTCTCTTTTTGCTTGCACCATCCATGATGATGTTGGCTGTTGGATGCAGGGGCAAGCCAGGAAGCAGGCAGTCACAAGCAGAGGAAATGCACTTTGTAGGTTGCTTCTCCGATGCTTCTGGGAGACCCTTACTTGTAGTCTTGTACACAAGGTCAGGGTCAAGCATGTACAGTGATTTTTCACTTTCCATTGATTGGTTTTTGATCCAATTTTCGTTGGACCTAAACATCCCTCTTTTTCTATCTCAGTGCCCATATGGCTGATGCTATTGCTGTCACTATTAAAAAACAGAAAAGAAACAATGTCGTTTTGCTAGATATAATCTTTTACTGTTCAACTCTATAGCGAAATGTCGCCCTCCTTTGATTATATTATAGTGTTATTTAACCTGTGGATGTTGTTTGTACTTCTGCATCTGTTTCTTTCTTTCTTTTCTTCCTTTCTTTTGTTTCTGAGGTTTTTTTTTTCAGTTTTTCAGTAAAAATAGTTGACGATATTCTGCCTTGAGAGTAGACACAAGTAATTAATAATAGAAGACTTAAAGGTACTTAAATGTATTTTTTTCAATATGAGAGAATTATTTTGTTGTATATTAAAATCAATTCAACTGACCAATTAACCGATAAAGAAAACTACTTATTACAAATGACATTTTGTTGTCTTGTCAAAACATACAAATGTTGACTAATATAACTAACATTGAACTTAATATAATGAAATAGTTGAATAATTGAAAAATAAGACATTGAATGCTGATATCACGCATTGAACTGTGAGTCATATATTATTTTTTTTTTCAAAAAATGGATATATAAGTTTTTTAAACAGGTTTTTTTACTTAAACAAAATTCTAAGCGTAAATAAAAAAAACATTTTATGCAAGCATTTAATTAAATAAATTGGGAACCTTTTATGTAAATAAATGAAGAAAAATCATTAACCATAACTAACAACAAAATTGGAAAAATCAGGAGATAAATATAAATCACGATATTTGATCTCATAATATGGAACATTTATTGGATGTGTTTACTAAATTTGTTTATTAAAATTAATATTTTATTCAATTAAACAATAATAGAAATACACACATACATGAGATTTATTAAATAAAAGAAAAAAAAATACAAGGCTACACATATTAGAAATATTATCTAAAAATAATTTTTTTTTAATTTTTAAAAATAAGTTTTATCTATATAAAAAATTATAGATAAATCAGAACAATATCTTAAAAAATTAAATAAGAAAACCTATTAAATAAAGGTATTAAAAAAACCCTATTAAAAGATGGCTAAATAAGAAAAATAAAAAAAAAATCATAGATGAAGGATATTAATCAAAACATAAATTAAAAAAAAAAGACCTCTTAAATAAAGACATCAATTAAGATAAAAACCAAAATTGGAATGAGTTGGTTTTTCAAGAAATAAGAAAAACAAATGAATCAGGTTATAACTCTGATTGAGTTTAATCAGTTGATTTTATTTTAATTAGATGATAAAAAAGGTAACAATAGTAAATGACTATTTTTTTTTAAATCATGATAACTTGAAAAAAAAACTTTGAAAGTAAAAAAAATGGATTAAAAAGGGATAAAACAATCAACTCGAGTCAACCTAAGGTAGCGTGATAGACATGTAACTTAGGTAATAAGAGGCAAGTTAACCCATGTTAATCCACAAAAACCATGGTCCAGGTCATATGATTAGAATAACCCGATAGAAAAGAAAATGAAAAAAACCAAAAAACCAATCTTTTTTTTTCAAAATAATAGGGTTAAATCGAAAAGAAAAATAACTTTAACAACAAAAAAGAATAAAGACCAAATTGGAAAAAATAATACACCATAAACTCAGATTGAATGATGAAATTGAAAATCAATAAAACTTTTACAAAATACTAGGAAAACAAATTAGAAATCAAAAGAATAAGGATCGAATTGGAAAAAAAATAATTTATGAAAAAATGCAATTGGATGAAAAAATTAAAAACAAATAAAACTTTAATAAAAGAGCCAAGAACATAAACTAGAAATCAAATAAATAAGGACTGAAACTGAAATACAAAGAACAAAGAAGGTTGTTCTATAATTTCTTAGGGAGGAAAGAGAAAAGAAGGAAAAAAAAGAAACCCTACTGACAACAAAGCGTGTCACCTCTGCTGACACGTGCGTCACTAGGAGGAAGAGGACGTAGTAATGCTTCTAACAACATGATCTAGAGGCATCGCGTGATACTGGTGCCTCACGCACACTAACAACTTTTTAAATTTAATATTAGTTAATCATCCTAAAAAAAACAAATTACCCTTAATGATTTGAAATTACCAAAAAACTTATGTGAAATGATAAAAAAAACCTTTAGACTATTGGCTGATATTTTCTTGATTATAAGAATAAAAATGTCTTTTAATGTATTAAAAAAATTAAAAAGACAATAATACCATTGGTCATCAATTTGTTTTTTAATTTTGGGGTAATTTATTCATTTTACTATTTTGAAAAGATGCATATACCCCTGTACAATCCTTTAATGACCAATGAACCATGAGAAAATACTAAATTACCCCTAAATCCAAGATATCTCAATTTTTTAAGGGAAAAAAGTAATTTTATTATAACATTGAATAGTTTTTTGTGTTTGAGTGTATGGTATTTTTGCTACGCTTTTTAGAGTTTTTGTGACAAGAAAATTAGTTGCGCTATATTGTGGGTAGGATTTCAAGTTATGTTTTAATGTAAGAGAATAATATGTTCAAATTATGAATATATTTTTTTGCATCATGAGAAACTTTAATTGAATATAAAAATTTGTTACATGTGTTTAATAAAATAAAGTGAAAATTATATAAAACAATTGATCATAAAAAGAATTGTTAACACTAACTAAAGACTAAAGCGGGAAACTGAAAGATATTTGGTTTTCTGACACAAGATATTCTTCAACTAATTCTTTTATTTAATTATATATAAATAAAAATAGATTTTTCATTACAAATGCAATAGTTTAAATTTTGTAAAGAAAAACCTAATTGTTAGTAAAAATTCTCTCTCCCTCTCTCTCCTTTTTTTGTTTTTATCAATGTATCTTTCTTAACAAAAAAAAGAAGATCTTTCCATAACTATCTTGTTTATTGTGTAAAACTATAAACAATTAAAATCAAGATTTAAAAAAATTCTAATGATATGAAATAAGTTAAAAAAATATCTTTATAATCAAAATCTGTATTCTTTGTTTTTTGACAAAATAATTTTTATCACAAATTTTATTTTTAAAATAAAAGGTTATCATAATATTAAAAGGTAAGTTTTAATAAAACACAAAAATATAATAAAATGATGAGTTGATAAATTTTAACATGAATGTATTAGAAAATATAACAATAATAATGTTTAGAAAAAAAATAAAAAATATAATAAAAGTATTAAAATATATATATTTCATCTATATTTAGAAAATCATTCATATTAGATTCATAGACGCTAATATCATTTAAAAATAATGGCATAATTGGATAATATTTAAAAATTATTTAAAAGATCATTTTTAAAAAAAATTCAATAAAAAATGTGAAAAGAAAAAAACAACGAGATTAAAAAATAAAGGGTCAAGCACACATGGCTGGATATGCATGCCTAGCCCATATGAAACCCAGGGCCACGCATCAGATTGCTTTTCTTTTTTTAACAGGGTAGACAAAACATTGTCCACCTCATCTGATTTTTTTAAAATGTGATGGACTTCGCGTTCCTAATTGGATAGACAATGCATCATCCTTTTTTCATCTTTTCTAGTTATTAGAGATGAATTTGGTGATCGGAAGATTAGAGTCCAACTTTTAAAACTATAAAAACATGAATTCCAACTATTTCACCTAAAAACATGAGATAAAAACATCTCATAAATCTCTGTAATCTCATTTCTAATAGCGAAATACATTTTAATCAATCTAAAATTTTTAAATCAAATCAAATAAAAAAACCTTCTCAATCTCTTATTTATTTTATCCAACATTGAAGGCGAAAACCATATATATTAAGTTTCATTTAAAAAAAAAATGAATTTACAAACACTAGAATTATAATTATTGGTAGTCAAAATATGACAACGTAAAAGCACTCTCTCCTCAAACTTTTTGGATAATCTTCTCTCGGCTCCCTTGAGACCAACAGACTATAACACAAATGAAGTTAGGGACAAAAACAAACATTTTAAGTATAAAAGAAGCTAAATTAGAAAAATATTTAATCGAGGGACAATAATCTAGATTTACATGCATTTTGAATAGTAAAAATTGAAAGGAGTTGTAGCTTTAAGATTAAAAAGCAAAATAACAAAATTTACAAATCAAGAAGGAAATATACTAATGCCACAATACTTATGAATAGAAAAATGTGATAGGATGAATAATGATTCAATAATAAAACAACAATTTCTTTTATTTTTTTTTTGTTAACTAGTTTGTTGTCTATGTGATACCGTAGGGAACGTTTTTGTAATGTTATTAGACTCGGTCTAACCTGATGGGTCAACCTAATGACTTTCCTACCTAGCCTACCAATGCCATAATACTTATGAATAGAAAATGTGATAGGATGAATAATGATTCAATAATAAAACAACAATTTTTTTTTTTTTGTTAACTAGTTTGTTGTCTATGTGATACTGTAGGGAACGTTTTTGTAATGTTATTAAACTCGGTCTAACCTGATAGGTCAACCTAATGACTTTCCTACCTAGCCTACCAATGCCACAATACTTATGAATAGAAAAATGTGAGAGGATGAATAATGATTCAATAATAAAACAACAATTTCTTTTATTTTTTTTGTTAACTAGTTTGTTGTCTGTGTGATACCGTTGGGAACATTTTTATAATGTTATTAAACTCGGCCTAACCCGATTGGTCAACCTCATGACTTTCCTACCTAGCCCATGCTTATGATAGGTTTCAAACTAAACTAAATGAGAATTGATCTAATATAATTTAGTCTACCTGACGGTCAACTAGCAACTCAATCACCTAATAAAACATGATTTCATTTAAAAAAAATCAAAACAAATTTATTTTAACTTTTATTTTAAAAACAATTATTAAAATGATGAACTCATTTTCAATCTGAAAACACTCTTATATTTATCCAAAACCCCAAAATAAAATCAAACCAAACCAAACAAAAATTTTCAAGCCATATTCTATTTTTTTTTTCAAGAACATGAATGATACAAAACACTTTAATGGAACCTTTTTTTGTCAAAAGGAGCCCCTTGACACAAAGATCGACCTTTTTTTTTTAGTAGAAATGTTAACAGCCTATCACTTTCTCTCTCATTTTCTATTTTTCTGTGACTCTCACTCCTCTCAAATTCTAGGGTTTAAAATATTATACAAATGAAATTTAGTACTTAAATGTGAATTCCTGAAAAACCAAGGACTAAAAATAAAAAAATAAAAACCATATGGACCAAACTATAGTTTTCCACGAATATGAACAACAAAAAAGAAAAAAGGGTTGTATTTTATTTCCCACGATCCCTCTTGTTTGAATTTTGTTAAATTGATAAAATTAAATTTTATTTTGTAAAATATCAAGGAATTTTTTTGACATTGAAAAAACAACATAGAATGTAAGCTGTAGCAAATTATGAGGCTTTAAACAATATGAACATTGAATGATAAAATTAAAAAAAAATAATTTAGTGTTCAAAACAAATAATTTTGCAAGTATTAGGAAAAAAAAAGGGGGAGGGGGCTAGAATCACACATTGTAGCATTCCACGATGTATTCGAGTTTGACACTACATTGAAAAAAGAAACTATATTTTATTTATTTTAGTTTATTATGTAATTAATGTTTTATTATTGTGCAAGACTATAATGGAGGGTTGAAACTTCATGAACAATCTAGTAAAATTATCTTACCGAATTCTTAGAAAGAAATTATTCGAGATTGAAACATTCATTGCAAGGAAATTATGTTAATTTGAAGAGGCTTTTTCTCTCATTCCACTCTCTCTCTCTCTCTCTCTCTCTAAAGGGAATTCAAAATACCAGTGGAATTTTCTTAATATTTCTGTTGCTGCAGAGCACTACGTAAGCAACAAGCAAAAAAAAGTATCGAACACGCTTCAGAGTTACAGTATGTGCGCGTAGACAGGAAGATGCCAGAGCACGTTCGGAGATTATTCCAACCCTACAAAGAGAGTCCCCTGTCCGTTTATGTCTGCCTGGAGAACTTGTTAGTAGCTTTATTCCTCTTCTGATCAACCACCAGTTTGGCCAAAAATTCTCATCTAACTAGGGATCCTGCAGCTCACACCCCATCATTTAAATATTCAAGCACATCAAGTCACAGCACAAGAAGTTAGTACAGATGCATGTGTTCACTGCAATATCGCCACTTGAGCAGATGCTCGAAGGCAAAATGTTTTCAAGCAACACTTGAGGAACTTGCATCAAGCTTATGCCTCAAGGATGGCAGGTCGCTCTGGAGTTCATCCAGCAATCATGCATATCATCACACAAGATGATCATGCCCATCACAGTTGAGAGAGTATGGCCAATGATGATTCTTTTAAGAAAGGTGAGAAGATAAATGTCAGGGCATAAGAATGTCAATTGCATAGAGGATGCAGAGTGATGGAAACTCAACCAAATTTATTTTTACTGTTCTAAAAATAAATAAATAAAATTTAAAAAGTAATTTCTAGAAAATCATTTTTCATAACACAAACGGGGGGCATGATGATTCAACAACAAATAAAGGAAGTAAGTCATGGCAGCACTTCAAATTAATGGTTCGAAGTTGCGTGCTGCGCCAAAATTAAACCTGGGTATTCTTTGTGAAATTAAGAAGATATGCAATACTCATGAAAATGGGCTAGTTTCAAGTTAAAAGTCAAAATCCTCAAGCGTTAATAACTTGCCCTTAATTTCAAATCGATTATGGGGTAGAATGTTTTTAGTAAAAAACCGTCCTCCATCATAAGAACATCCTTCAACCAGAAGCTTTTTAGTAGAAAACTATCCCCCACCATGAGAACGACTAACACAACATTATTTGAGCATAACCTTCTTAATAGGAAACTGTCTTTCACCATGAACATGAACGATCTCTAACCATGATGATTCTACAACATGCATCAAAAGCCATCAAAAGCCACTAATAAATGTGTTTAGTATTGTAATACCTGTTGTGGTTATAGTTTGAAAAAAATTATTTTTATAAAAAGTACTTTTAGTTGAAGTTGATTTGAAAAAATATATGTTTAGTTAAAAATATGGTTGAAATTGAAGTTGAGAAAAAGTAATTTAATGTGTTTGGTTAATTTTTTTTTAAATTGAGGTTATAAAATAATTAAAAATATATATATATATATTAATATTGATGGTTTTAAATTTAAATATTGTAGATTTAATTACTACTATTACATCATGAAATAAATAATATTTTATATAAAATATTTTTTTATTATTTCATTAAATCATCTACAATTCCATTACATACAAAATTCATCCGACAAGAACTACAGTTTTCATGATTTTTTTAGCGTGCAATAAAATTAGATAAAATATTATCATGAATAAAATTGAGATTACAGTGCGAGAATTTAATTCACTCTACACTAGGTTTTCAGGAAAAAAAATAGTGTTTACATGACTGTGCGAGTGAATTTAATTCACTCTAAACTAGTTTTTTTTATTAAAAAAAACTGTTCACTTAAAAAAATGAACAGTACGAGTGAATTTATAATTCACTACGCTATTTTTTTAAAAAAAAAAACATATTCAAATGAACAGTGCAGTGCGGGTGAATTTATAATAAAATTCACTCGCACTGTTCATTGAATAGTTTTTAAAAAAAAAACAATGTAGTGAATTATAAATTCAATTCACTCGCGCTGTTCACTTAAAAAAATGAACAGGCGAGTGAATTTATAATTCACTCGCACTGTTTTTTTTATAAAAAAACTAAAACTATTCACGTGAATAGTGCGAGTGAATTAATTCACTCGCAATGTTCACTGAAAAACATAAACAGTGAAGGAAAAAGGCAGCTGAGAGCTGCTTCGGCAAAACCTGTGTTGTAAACATGAATTGCACTTGGTCCCACCAAAAATAAATTGTGGTTTTTTGTTACCAAACATTTACAGGCTGCGGTTTGCTTTAAAAGCAACTGCAACCGCGTAAACAAACAGCCTCTAAGAATAGTTAGATTTTGAAACTAACCAATACATCTGGGAAGCGAATAGTGATGAAGTATGTTATAAGTCAAACCCTAAAAACCCCACAAGGTTTGTTATGAGTGAAAATCCTCAAAGTCCAAAAACACAATAACTAAATCTTTTTATATAATAATACTAGAAAAAATTAATAATACTGAATAATAGAAGAATAAAAATAAAAAAGTTATTTTATTTAATAAAATAATAAAAATTATAAAATATACAAATTTCTAAATGATTATGTGAAACCCAATAATGATGAACATATACTTAAAAACTTTTAAGTGATTATAGGTTCTTGGTGAATGAGAAGCTTGTAGCTTTTCCAGAATTATCATGGGGCTTAAAAGCCCTTCACTAAAGAGTGGTTATCGTGATATTTTTTTTTTACAGAGCATTAGAGCCCCCCACTAAGATTGGTGATTATATCATATTGTTATTTGTACTAGAAGGACCAATCACACCCATCCCTTGAAAATTGATGTATATAACACTAAGAAGATTACATCTATCAATTAGAGATTGATAGATATAGCACTAGGGAGATAACATCTATCCTTTTTCTAGGAGATGTTTTGAGGGGGGTTCAACTATCACCTCTAGAAAATAAATAGTCATTTTGAATAAGTCATTCATATTCATGAAACTTATATTTTTATCAGGGATTATACACCCTAAGGTGATCTGAGTGATAGGTGTGGGGAGAGGTTCTTTGGAGGAAATATGTCTTGGAGGTGATATTAGAATTACTTTTAATACCCTGATTACTTAACTTGGAAAATCATTTATGTTGGCTGCCCTTGTAAAAATAAGGATGTCCATGTCATATCAAACTGACATCTTCAACTCGTATGTGATTTTCCATGAATTGCTTTACTTTGGACAAACTTATATCTGGTAAGGCATAGAGTTTTCTCTAGAGGGCATGTTCCATTACTCCTCTTATCAAGGCTTCTAAGGCTATTGGATCAATCAATTCTTGCACCTTAAGCATTTCCTCGTTGAATTTCCTCAAATATACTTGTGTGGTATTGTCCTCTTATTGGATAACATTAAAAAGCTATATGGAGTTTTTCTTAGTGGTTATACTGGTACTAAAACGTGTCACCAGCTTAGTGCTAAGGTCACAAAACGCTTCAATATATTTTAGTACTAAATTGTTATACCAAACATGCGCAGATCCTCTGAAGGTTTGTAGGGAATAATACTTGTGTTTTAAAAAATTTATACCCGTAAATCTTTCTTGATCCGTAATTTTTGGTAAAAATATAACGATAAAAACTTCGTTCATCACATGTTTTCTATAAGCATCAAATAATCTTTTTCAATTCACTTAAGATGCTTCTTTGTGAATCTAAACTAGCTAGAACAAAAGGTTATTGCCTCTTGGATGCTTCCTGTCTGTTCATTTT